>QWCQ01000267.1_pt1 | contig 41332 bp, 32 predicted proteins | sample 1972701 | NCBI WGS metagenome assembly QWCQ01 (sample SAMN09866704, study PRJNA288562) | Human gut metagenome isolate pre4_stool, whole genome shotgun sequencing... | reverse complement strand
ATGTGGCCATGGAAGGGGAAGAGTCGGCATCGGACGACCCGCGGTCGTTCAATAACGCGAGTCTATTGAAGCGAGCAGCGGTCATCGTCAGCGGCGCCGGCATGAATTTTGTCCTGGCCATCGTGGCCTTTTCTCTTTTTCTCTTAATCACCGGCTATCCGACGAAAATCGTGGACGAAGTGATTCCGAATTCCCCGGCGGCCGTGGCGGGAATTCAAAAAGGGGACGCCATTCGCTCCGTCGACGGAAAGGAAATAAAGGACTGGGACGCTTTTTCCAAAACCGTGGCGTCTTCGAAAAATCCCATTACCATCGGCATTGATCGCGAAGGGAAAATTCTCGATTTTACCGTAAAGCCCGTAGAAAAAGACGGTCGCCCCATCGTGGGCATACAACCCACCAGCGAAAAGCATCCGGTAAAAGCCATGGGCGACGGATTCAAGATGACGGGGAAAGTTATCGTCACCATTTTCGACGTCTTAGGGAAATTATTTACGGGAAACCTGGGCGTAGACAATCTGTCCGGCCCCGTAGGCGTGGTGAAAGTGATCGGCGACTCGGCAAAGTACGGGTTCGGCTCTTTGATGTTTATCACGGCCTACATTTCGGCGAATCTGGGCTTTATGAACCTGCTGCCCATTCCCGCCCTCGACGGAGGCAAGCTCGTGTTTATCCTAATCGAAGGAATCACGGGCAAACCGGTAAACGAACGAATCGAACAGGGGCTTTCCGTGGCAAGCTTTGTCTTGCTCTTTGCTCTCATGATTTACGTGACGATTTTCGGCGATATTGCCCGATTCATCCAATAGAAAGGACGATGAACTTGTCTAAACACACGAGACAAATCGCTGTCGGCGACGTATTAATCGGCGGCGGCGCTCCCATTAGCATTCAGTCCATGACCAACACGAAGACGAAAGATGCGGTGTCCACCATCGATCAAATTCATCGACTGGAAAATGCAGGCTGCGACATTATCCGCGTAGCGGTCAATGATCTCGAGGATGCAGAAGCCTTGGATCAAATCATTCCCGCCATTTCCATTCCGGTCATCGCCGACATTCAATTCGATTATCGCCTGGCCCTTTACGCATTGAAGCACGGCGTCCACGGTTTGCGCATTAATCCGGGAAACATCGGCGAGGTCTGGAAGGTGAAAGAAGTGGCGGATGCGGCAAAGGCGGGGAACGTATCTATCCGCATCGGCGTCAACTCGGGTTCTGTGAAGCCGGCCTTCATCGAGAAATACCGTGGCGTGAACCCCAAGTCCATCGTGGAATCGGCACTGGATGAAATCGCCACACTGGACAAATTCGGTTTCGACGCCATTAAAGTCTCTTTAAAATCCTCGGACGTGCGTCAATCCATCGAAAGCTACCGGGAATTTTCCCGCGTCAGCGATTATCCCCTTCATCTGGGCATTACCGAGGCAGGTGCCGGCATGAACGGCATCGTGAAATCGGCTGTGGGCATGGGTACCTTGCTTGAAGAGGGCATTGGCGATACCATGCGGGTCTCCTTAACGGGCGATCCCGTCGATGAAGTGCACTGTGCCAAGGCCATACTGAAGAGTTTGGGCCTCAGGCGCGAGGGCATCGACATCGTCGCCTGTCCCACCTGCGGACGCACGGAAATCGACTTGATTCATTTGGTTAAGGATGCGGAAGATCGCTTTAAGGCCTTGAATTTCGAAGGAAAAATCGCCATTATGGGTTGTCGCGTCAACGGACCCGGCGAAGCCCGCGAGGCGGATTACGGCATCACCGGCGGAAATGGTCGCGGCGTCATCTTTAAAAAAGGCGAAGTCGTGGAAACCGTTGACGAAGCGCATCTATTAGACGCTCTTATCGACTTAATAGAAAGGGATCACCGTTGATCGACAAAAACACCCATCCATCAGAGCGCGCTTTGATGGATTTTATTTTAAATAAATCCCTGCCCATAAAAAAAGTGATCTATAATCGGACGCTTGCCGGTTTGACACTGGAAATGGATTGTGAAGAAGGGGATTGGCGCGATGAATTTGAAACGCTTCTGAAAAAATGCTATCCCACCCTTGCGGTCAAGACAAATTACCGGGAAAAGCAAGCGGAGCGGGCGGCGTACACGGAAGATGAAATCTATAATTTTTTAAAGGCCTCCATTACCGCATCCGATGCTTGGCTCGAGCGTGACTGTTTTATCATGAAGGAAAGCCGCATTACGCTTCATGTGCCCAACGCCACAGTGGAAAAGACCGTCCTCTCCATGCACATCGAAAGCAGGCTCGAAGAAATCACCGGTCGGCGCTATTTCCTGGAATGCGCCTGTCCGGACGGGGACTGCGAATTGAGTGCTTTGGACGAGTTGATCGAGAGCGAAGAATCGGTGTTCAGCGACGGCATAAAGATCGAAGCGCCTGCGGCGAAGGAAAAGGCGAAGAGCGACGAAGTTTACCAGTTCGGAAAAAATAAATTTGAACCCCCGACGCCCATAGGCGACTGTCGCGTCGGTGAGACCGTCACCATTACGGGATCCGTCTTCGACTTCGACGAGCGACCCATAAAAAACGACAAAACCCTGTTTATCCTCTCCCTTTACGACGGGACGGACAGCACCAATGTGAAGGCTTTTGTAAAAAATCAGGAAGCCGACGCCTTTGCTCAAACTTTTTCCAAGGGAAAGACCGTCTCCGTTCACGGGAAATACGATTTCGACAGTTTCGACCGCAGGGAAAGCGTCGTTGCGCGAAATATGAAGGTGGTTCCCACGCAAAAACGGGAGGACAAAAGCGCGAAAAAGCGCATCGAGCTGCACGTCCACACGAAAATGAGCAATATGGACGGCACCAACACCATCGACGATTTCGCGAAGCAGGCCAAGGCCTGGGGCCACGAGGCCATCGCCATTACCGACGACAATGTGGTGCAGGGCTATCCCGATGCCATGAGCGCTGCAAAGAAGCACGACATTCGCATTCTCTACGGCGTGGATGCCGATGTGGTGGACGACGGAGAGCATATCTTTAAAAACCCCGGGAACGCTCAATACGGGGCAAGTTACGTGGTCTTTGACTTAGAGACTACGGGCTTTTCGCCGCGCTTCGACGAGGTGACGGAAATCGGCGCCGTGAAAATTCGAGACGGTCGCATCGTGGATCGCTTCTCCACTTTCGTGAATCCCATGCAGCCCATTCCGCCGAAGGTGGTGGAATTAACCCACATTACAAACGACATGGTGGCCGATGCCGATCCCATCGACGTGGTGCTCCCTCGCTTTGAGGCATTTATCGACGACAGCATTTTGGTTGCACACAACGCTTCCTTCGACTCGCGGTTTATCGAATTCAGGCGGAAGGGAAAAGTCCCCTATGCCACCATCGACACCTTGCTTCTGGCACGTTCCTTGGACATTCAGGTGAAAAATTATAAATTAGGCACCTTGGCGAAGCGCTTCGGCATCAATTTGCAGGGCGCCCACCGCGCCGTCAACGACGCCGAGGCCACGGCGGAGCTCTTTATTCAGCTTCAGGCCATGGCGGCGAAGATCGGCATCGAGAATCCTGAGGATCTCAATCGCCTAAAACCGAAGTCGCCGGAAAAATCATTTCCGACGAAGCTCACGATTTTCCCGAAAAATCTCGAGGGACTTACGGCCATGTACCACTTGATCTCCGCCTCGCACATGGATCACTTCTTCCGAACGGCCCGCATGTTGAAATCGGAAGTGCTGAAATCGAAGAATAACTTTATTCTCGGCTCCGGGGGAGAAGGGGGCGAACTAATCGACGCCTACTTGCGCGGCGCGTCGGACGATGAGCTCAAGAGGATCGCGTCCATTCTGGATTACATTGAGGTGGCGCCCGTATCTCGCTACGAGCGGGCCTATGCCGACGGTCTGTTGCGAAGCGAAGAAGACGGAAAAGCCATGATTCGCGACTTGCTCGATTTAGGCCGAAGCCTGGATATTCCCGTCATCGCCTCTTCAGACGTGCGCTATATGAACAAAGAGAATGCCGAATTTCTCGAGATATTGGAATACTCGAAATTCCGCGGCCGTCCCTTTACAAATGGCGGCGCCTATTTTATGACCACCGACGAAATGCTCGAAGCCTTTTCTTTTCTCGCAGGCGATGCCGAAGCCGTCGTCATCGACAATCCAAAAAAGATCGCCGATTCCATCGAGGTATTTCCGCCCATTCCCTCGGGGAAATTTCCGCCGAAAATTAAAAATGCCGACGTGGATTTAAAGGCCGATGCCTTTAAACGGGCGCGGGAAATCTATGGCGATTCCCTGCCGAAAATAGTGGAAGATCGCCTGAACACGGAGCTTGAAAGCATTATCGGAAACGGCTACGCGGTCATGTACAAAATCGCCCAACAGCTCGTCGAAAAATCCAACGCCGACGGCTATTACGTCGGCTCCCGTGGCTCCGTCGGCTCCTCTTTTGTCGCCACCATGACGGGAATCACGGAAGTCAATCCCCTTATGCCCCACTATGTTTGCAGCAAGTGCAAACACAGTGAATTTATCGACGACGGAAAAGTGAGCACCGGCTTCGATTTGCCGAGAAAAAACTGTCCGGTCTGTGGCGAGCCATTGATTCGCGACGGCCATAAAATTCCCTTCGAAGTCTTTTTAGGTTTCTACGGCGACAAAGAACCGGACATCGACTTAAACTTCGCCGGGGAGTATCAGCCCACCGCCCACAAATTCATCGAAGATTACTTCGGCGAGGGCTTCGTCTTCCGCGCCGGCACCATCGGTACCTTGGCGGAAAAGACCGCCTTCGGCCTGGTGAAGAAATTTACCGAAGAAAACAATCTTCAGAAAAACCCCGTGGAGATCCTGCGTTTGGCAAAGGGCATCGAAGGAGTGAAGCGGACAAGCGGCCAACACCCGGGCGGCATAATGGTCGTGCCGAAAGACGAAGACATTCACCACTTCACGCCCATTCAGTATCCGGCGGATGAGAAGAAGAAAAACGTCATTACCACACACTTCGACTACCACTCCATTAGCGAAAATATTTTAAAACTGGACATCCTTGGCCACGATGCGCCCACAATTCTCCGCATGTTGGAAGACTTAACCGGCGTGGCCATGGAAGACATTCCCATGGACGATCCCGAAGTCATGAGCCTGTTTACATCCGCCGACGCGCTAAAAGTCGACGAATCCCTATTCTCGTCGCCTACGGGCACCCTGGGGATTCCCGAGTTCGGCACAGACTTCGTCGTGCGCATGCTCATGGACACGAAGCCCGCCACCTTCGGCGAGTTGGTCAATATTTCAGGCCTTTCCCACGGCACCGACGTGTGGACGGGAAATGCACAGGATCTCGTCCACTCAAGTAAGGCGACGATCTCCGAAGTCATCAGTACGCGGGAAGATATTATGAACTACCTGATTATTGCCGGTGCGGAAAACAAAGTGGCCTTCGACACCATGGAAGCTGTACGAAAAGGACGCGGTCTTCCCGAAAAATACATGGACGTGTTAAAGACATTGGACGTGCCGAGTTGGTACTTTGAAAGTTGCGAAAAAATCAAGTACATGTTCCCCAGAGCCCATGCGGTGGCCTACGTCATGACCAGTCTTCGCATCGCCTGGTACAAGGTTCATTACCCGCTGGCCTTTTACGCCGCCTATTTTACGACAAAACTTTCCGACCTAAACGGCGACCTTTTGGTTCAAGGCTATGACGCCGTTAAACAGCGTGTTGAATGGATCGAAGGAAACGACGAGGCGACGAAAGCGGAACTGTCTGAAATCCCTATTTTGAAAGTCGTATTGGAAATGATGGCGCGAGGCTACGAATTCGAGCCCATTCACTTAGGTGCCTCTCATTACGAGAAATTTTCCGTCTACGAAAACAAGGTGCTTCTGCCCATCAGTTCCCTTCAGGGGATCGGCCATACGGTGGCGAAGGAAATTTATGAGGCCATGAACGAACAGCCCTTCCTTTCCGTTGAAGACATGGTGAATCGAAGCGGCGCGTCGAAAACCGTCGTAGAGACCCTGAAAGCCCACGGCGCCCTTCAAGGAATCCCGAAAGATAACCAGTTAAGCATGATGGATCTTATTGGCGATAGTGCCAAAATGTGATATACTAAAGAAAAGATAGACGAGTAGAACTAGAGTGGGTCCACCACTCTAGTTTTTTATGGGAGGTGAGTTCTTGAAACATTCTCAAGTACGCGCGATTGTTTCGGAGGCGGCGGAAAAAGCGGCCGCCGAGCGAGAGTATGAGGTGGTGGAAATTGCCATCACCAACAAAAATCCGTCGCGCATTATAATTACGGTGTATCATCCCGATGGGGTGCAAATCGACGACTGCGCCGATATATCCCGTGCCGTAGGAGACATGATCGACGACAAGGATTTGTTTGAAGGCAAGTATACCCTGGAGGTTCAGTCCCCCGGATTGGATCGGCCCATTCGCACGAAAGATGATTACCGCAGGAACATGGGAAAAAAGGTCGAGGTTCACCTGTACAAAAAAGTAAACGACCAAAAAGAATATGTAGGTATTTTAGCGGACTACGGCGACGACACCGTGGATATCCGCACAGAAGATGGAAATATTGTCACCTTTGATTCAAAATCCATCTCATTAATGCGACAGGTCATTGAATTTTAGGAGGCAAAGAAAAAACGATGAACGAAGAGTTTATTTTAGCTCTGAAGCAATTGGAAAGCGAAAAAGGAATCCCGGAAGACGTGATTATCGAGGCCCTGGAAACGGCTCTTGTGTCCAGCTACAAGAAAAATTTCGGAACGACACAGAATGTCATTGTTGAAATCAATCGGGATACGGGAGAAATTTCCCTGGCCGCCGAAAAAGAAGTGGTGGATGAAGTCTTTGACGAGAACACGGAAATCGCCGTGGAAGATGCGCGAAGAGAAAACCCGAGGCTCGAAATCGGCGACATTTATTACGAAAAAATCGATCCGGAAAAATTCGGCCGCATCGCTGCACAAACGGCGAGACAAGTCGTCATTCAACGGATCAAAGACGCCGAGCGCGACGTGATTTACGACGATTACGCCGATCGGGAAAATGAAATCATTACATGTGACGTACAAAGAGTGACCAAAGGCAATGTCTTTGTGGATTTAGGAAAAACCGAAGCCATTTTGCCCGTATCGGAGCAAATTCAAGGGGAGTCCTACCACCAAGGCGATCGCTACAAAATGTTGGTACTGGAAGTAAATAAGCAGCCCAAAGGGCCGCAAATCGTGCTCTCCAGAAGCCATCCCAATCTGGTGCGCCGCCTCTTTGAACTGGAGGTACCGGAAATTCACGACGGCATCGTCGAAATCTTTTCCATTGCGAGAGAAGCCGGAAGCCGAACGAAGATCGCCGTGTTCAGCAAGGACGAGGACGTGGATCCCCTGGGCGCCTGCGTCGGATTTAAAGGCAGCCGCGTGAAGACCATCGTCGACGAGCTCCACGATGAAAAAATTGACATCGTCATTTGGGAAAAAGACATTGCCGCCTTTATCGGCAACGCCTTGAGCCCGTCGAAAGTAGTGGAAGTTTTCATCAATCAACGGGAGAAATCGGCCATGGTCGTGGTTCCGGACTATCAACTGTCCTTGGCCATTGGCAAGGAAGGCCAAAACGCACGTCTGGCAGCGAAATTGACCAATTGGAAGATTGACATAAAATCCGAAACCCAATTTGACGAATACCTGGATTCTTTGGGAATGGATGCAGACGACTTCAGAACCTACTTCGAAAATACCCAAGCCGAGGCGCCGGACGTGTCAGCGGCAGATGAATATTCTCCCGTCGAAGAAAAAATCGAATCCAATGAGGCCGATAATTTCGCCAGCATCGGCGGCTTAACGGGCATGGACTTATCGGATCTATTTAAAGACGCGGATTCGTCCTCGGAAGAAGATTACGAAGAAGAAGCGGAGAAAGCGAAAGAAGATGAGTAAGAGGATTCATCCATGAACAAGCCAAAAAAAGTGCCCTTGCGCAAATGCGTCGGGTGTTCAGAATCGAAACCGAAAAAAGAGCTCACACGAATCGTAAAAAATAAAGAACAAGAGGTTTTTATAGATGAAACGGGAAAAGCAAACGGCAGAGGTGCTTATGTTTGTAAAGATATAAAGTGTTTAAATAAGGCGATTAAATCGAAGGCCATCTATAAGGCATTGGGCAAAGATTTGTCCGAAGAGGCCATTGAATCGCTGCGCAAATCACTTTCAGATCTATAAACCCCTTATATTAAGGAGGTGTTCTCATGTCGAACAAACGAGTGTATACGGTAGCCAAGGAATACGGCATGGCCAGCAAGGATTTAATGGAAATTCTGGCCCGGGCGGATATTACCGTGAAAAGTCACATGAGTACTTTAACTGAAGAGCAGCAAAAGGATCTTTTGAATTATATCCGAAAGGCGCAAAGCGCCCAGAGTACGGGCGAAAACGAACCGGAAAAGAAAGATACCGAAACCAAGGCGAAGAAAGAGAAAAAACAGGAAGCGGCACCTGTGAAAAAACCTGCGCCTGAGACCAAGGAGTCGAAGCCGAAAAAAGAAGAGAAGATGCCGAAGAAATCCGAAGAAAAAAAAGAGCCGCAAAAACCCCGCAAACAAGCGGAACCGGCTGCGGCCAAAGAAGCGCCTACGCCTTTACGCAAAGAGCCTGAAAAGAGCGCAGAGGACGTGAATGTTCACGAAGAAAAGCAATTTTCAGACGGCACGGGCGGCAAGCATTCCGATAAAAAGAAGAACAAGAAGAAAAAACAAAAAGAAGCGAAAAAAGCGCGCAACAGGGAAGAGGGCGGCCAACGGGTTCAAGATTTTGAAAAACCCAAGGCGCCGAAGAAAAAGTCCAGAAGCCAAAAGCGTAAAGAACGTATGGCGAAGGAAGATGTAAAGGGGGACGGGGCTATTAAGATCAAGGCACCCTTAACGGTGAAGGAATTTGCCGACACAGTCGGCATCAGCTTGGCACAAGTTATAACAAAATTAATCGGATTAGGTGTTATGGCGACACAAAACGAATCCATCGATCGGGATGTCATTGAAATTTTAGCCGACGAACTTTCTATCGAGATCGAATTTATTTCCGAATCGGATTCGAATATCGAAGAGATCTACAATTTAGATCAGGAAGATCCCGAAGACAGTTTGGTGGAACGACCGCCGGTCGTTACGGTTATGGGCCACGTCGACCACGGCAAAACCTCGATTTTGGACGTCATTAAAAAGAGCCACGTCACCGCATCGGAAGCCGGCGGCATTACCCAACACATCGGCGCCTACCAAGTTTCGGCCAACGGCAAACTGATTACGTTTTTGGATACGCCGGGTCACGAAGCCTTTACGGCCATGCGCTCCAGAGGGGCGTCCATTACGGACATCGCCATCCTCGTCGTCGCAGCCGATGACGGCGTCATGCCGCAAACGAGAGAGGCGATTCACCACGCCAAGGCAGCCGACGTGCCCATTATCGTCGCCATTAATAAAATCGACAGAGAAGGCGCGAATCCCGATCGCGTGCGCCAGGAATTAACTGAAGAAGGCCTGGTTTGCGAAGATTGGGGTGGCGACACCATTATGGTCGAAGTCTCTGCAAAGACGAAGGAAGGGATTCCCGAGCTTCTCGACATGGTGCTTCTCGTAGCAGAAGTATTGGAACTGAAGGCCAATCCCGATCGCCTGGCCATCGGCACCATTGTGGAAGCCCGTCTCGACAAGGGCAAGGGCCCCATGGCTACCATTCTCGTGCAAAAGGGCACCTTAACCAGCGACAGCTATATCGTCAGCGGTACCTGCTACGGCCACATTCGGGCCATGACCGATGACAAGAAGAAGCGCTTGAAGACGGCCGGTCCGGCCACTCCGGTTGTGGTTCTGGGGCTCGACGGCGTTCCCAACGCAGGGGATACGGTCTATGCCGTTCAAGATGAAAAGACCGCGAGAGAAATTGCCGCGAGAAACATCGCCCACGAACGGGAAGAAAAGCTGGCCTCCAAGAACAAGGTATCCCTGAACAATCTCTTCGACAAGATCAAAGAAGGCGAGCTCAAGGATCTGAACCTGGTCGTCAAGGCCGACGTCAAGGGGACGGTAGAAGCGCTGAACCAATCCCTCTTGAAATTAAACGACAACGAAGATGTGGATGAAGTGCAAGTAAACATCATTCACTCCGGCACCGGCGGAATCAATGAAAGCGACATTAACCTGGCCTCCGCGTCCAATGCTTTGGTCATCGGTTTTAATGTACGCCCGAACATTAACGCCATCGAGTTGGCTAAACAAGAAGAAGTGGATGTGCGCACTTATCGCGTCATTTACGACATCCTAAACGACGTGAAAAATGCCATTAGCGGTATGTTGACACCGGAAATCACCGAAGAAGTTCTGGGGCGCTGCGAGGTTCGCGAAACCTTCAAGCTTCCCTCCAACGACATCGTCGCCGGTATTTACGTTCTCAAGGGAAAAATTGCACGAAAAGCATTCGTTAAAGTCCTGCGCGACGACGTGATTATTCACGAAGGCCCCATCTCTTCGTTGAAGCGCTTCCAAGACGACGCCAAGGAAATCGCTCAAGGGTACGAAGGCGGCCTCATGGTGGAAAACTTCAACGACATTCAAGTCAACGACTTGCTGGAATGCTATATCGAAAAAGAAATTAAGAAGGAAATTTAACATGAAGGATAAACGAGTTCACCGTATTTCAGAAGAAGTGAAGAGGGAACTCTCCGACATCATTCAAAACAAATTGAAAGATCCTCGGATCCCTCCCTTAACCAGCGTCTCCTTCGTCTCCGTCACGCGGGATCTCTCTTACGCCACCGTAGGGATTTCCATTTTCGGCGACGACGAGGCAAAAAAAGATGCCATGGAAGGCCTTGAAAGCGCCAAAGGCTTTATGAAAAAAGAGCTGGGAAGTCGCTTAAAATTAAGAGCCATGCCGGAGCTGATTCTGGAGCTGGACGAAAGCATCGAAAAGGGCATGGCCTTGGAAGAGACCATCAATAAGGTGATGGAATCGGAGCATCGCGGTGAGTGATATCAAGGCATTCGCCGAGCAATTAAAGAAAAGAATTGAGGACGCGGAGGTTGTGGGGATAATTTCCCACAAGAGTCCCGACGGCGACAATCTCGGAAGCTTGGAAGCTATGTGGGGCTGTTTAAAAGGCATGGGTAAAAAGGTGATCTACGTCTCAAATGACGACGTGCCGGCAGACTTTGCCTTTTTGCCCTCCACAAAAGAGCGGGTTGACATCGACTCGATCCATGAGCCCCTGCCTCTGTTAATCGCCTTGGATTCGTCGGACGTCCATCGTTTCGGCACCAAAGGCGAGGCGCTCTTTGAAAAGGCCGCCTATACGGTGAACATCGATCACCACATGAGCAACGATGCTTATGCCGATTTAAACTGCGTCTTGCCGAAGGCGACCTCTACGGGCGAAGTGCTCTTTCAGGTGTTTGAAGCCATGGACATTGAGCTCACGCCTGCCATGGCCACGGGGCTTTACACGGCGATCTCCACGGACACGGGGAGCTTTCAATACGACAGCGTGACGGGAGACACCCACCGCATGATCGCCGCCCTTTATGACGCCGACTGCGATCACAATGTCGTGGTTCGATCCGTGTATCAGTCCATGTCGAAAGAAAAGCTGGCCCTCCACGCCCGCGTCTTGTCCGATCTGAAGTTTATGGCCGACGGAAAAGTATCCCTCGCCATATGCCACTTAGAGGACATGGAACGCACCGGCGCTGCGAAGGATGCAACTGAAGGCATCGTAGAAAAGGCGCGGAACATCGACGGCGTGGAAATGGCGATTTTCCTGAAAGAAAAGGCCGACGAAGTGAAGCTGTCCTTCCGCTCGAAAAGCTATTTGGACTGCACGGAATTTGCTTCCGTCTTCGGCGGCGGCGGCCACATCCGCGCAGCCGGCGCGTCCCAAGGGGACAGTCTCGAAAATGTCCTGGCCAAGGTGGAAGCCTTGGTGCGGGAAAAGATAGAAAACAGGGATCGATGAACGGTATTTTATTAGTGGATAAGCCTGCAGGTTGGACTTCTCACGACGTAGTACAGAAAATGCGCCGTCTGTACGAAACGAAGCAAGTGGGCCACACGGGCACACTGGATCCCATGGCCACGGGCCTTCTGCCTATCTGCATCGGCAAGGCCACAAAGGTGGCGGAGTACATCTCCGACGATAAAAAAGCCTATTTGGCCCGAGCGGTAAGAGGCATTCGCACGGACACGGGAGACACGACGGGCGTGGTCTATGCCCGAAGCGATGTGCCGATTCCCGACAATCTCGACGATATTCTCCGGACATTTACGGGGGAGCAGCTTCAATTGCCGCCCATGCACTCGGCGCTGAAATACAAGGGCAAAAAGCTCTACGACTACGCCCGCATGGGCATCTGCGTTCCGCGAAAGAAACGGCCCATTACCGTGACGAAGCTTGCCTGTTTAGAACGCGGCGACACAGAGATCAGCCTTTTGGCGGAAGTGTCTTCCGGTACCTATATCCGCACACTTTTAGACGACATCGGCGTGGCGGCCGGCTGCTTCCTCACCATGTCGGATCTTCGCCGCGTGTCTGTGGGAAACACCACCGTCGACGGTTCCTACACCATCGAGGCATTGGAGGCCATGCCCCTCGATGCGCGAAAAAGCCTATTGCTTCCCATGGACCGGCTTCTCGACCATCTTCCGCCGATTCATTTGCCCGCAAAGCGATTAAAGCCCATGACCAACGGCATGTCCACGCGAATTTCCTTTCCCGTGGAAAAGGCCCCCATCTATCGGATTTACGCAGGGGATGTCTTTGTGGGCCTGGGCATCGTGAAGGAAGAAGATGGCACGACGAATGTTTGCATGAAAAAAGTATTAGTTTGAGGTGTTTATGGAGGTTATACAAGTCGATTTAGACTCGGAAATTTCCCAAGAGGCGACCATCGCTTTAGGAAATTTCGACGGTTTACACAGCGGTCACAAAGCTTTGATCGAAGAAGTAGTAGAGATGGCAAAGAAATTAAATTGCCGATCTTCCGTTCTTATGTTTAAGACCCACACGAAAAACACGACCGACGGCATTTCTCAGGAACTTTTAACCTCGCGTTCTCAAAAACACGACATTCTTCGTGAAATGGGCATCGATATAATTTACGAAATCGAATTTACCAAGCGGATTATGCGCATGAGCCCGGAAGCTTTCGTTACGGATTTTTTAGTCGGCCACTTAAAGGCCAAAGGCGTCGTCGTCGGCTACGATTATCGCTTCGGTTTTAAGGCCTCCGGAGATGTAACTACCTTGGATGAGCTTTGCAAGGCGAATGACATCGCCCTCTCCGTAAAAAAAGCCGTCACTTACGAGGATGAAGCCATTTCCAGCACGCGCATTCGTTCTGCGGTAAAAGAAGGGGACGTAAAGCTTGCCCGAGTCCTTTTAACGCGGCCATTTACCATTCGAGGCAAGGTGGTTCCCGGCAAGCAACTGGGCCGTACCATCGGCATTCCCACGGCAAATATTCTATATAACGCCAATTACGTCGTGCCGAAATACGGCGTCTACCTTACCGGCGTAACCGTAGACGAGATATATTACTACGGCGCCACAAACATCGGCACCAACCCGACCTTTGATGAACAGGGGATCAAGGTGGAAACCTATCTCTACGATTACGAAGGGGACAGCCTCTACGGAAAAATTATCGACGTGGCTCTCTTGGAATTCATTCGGCCGGAAGAAGCCTTCGACGGCGTGGAGGCATTGAAGGCGCGCATGGACAAGGATTTGTCCGATATTCGCGAGCGAATTTCCCGGGAAGAATTTACAAAATAGCCGATTAATGGTAAAATACTCGAGTATTGTTAGTTTGGCTCAGTTTGTCGATCCTCGACGCTTACTTAGTCAAACCGAATTTTAATTAGGAGGACATTATGTTATCGAAAGAAAAGAAACAAGAAATCATCAAAGCGTATCAAAGAGAAGAAGGGGACACCGGTTCTCCGGAAGTTCAAGTAGCTATTTTAACCTACACCATTAATACGCTGAACGAACACTTAAAAGAACATAAAAAAGACCACCACTCTCGTAGAGGTCTTTTGAAAATGGTCGGTAAGAGACGGAACCTGCTCCGCTATTTAAAGAACAAGGATGTAGAACGTTACAGATCCCTTATCGAACGTTTGGAAATCAGAGGTTAAGACAGGATTTTAAAGAGCGGGCGACCGCTCTTTCTTTATAGAGAAAAGAGAGTGACATGTATAAAACATATACGACGATGTTAAATAACGAGCCTCTGCATGTAGAGATCGGAAAAGTCGCCAAACAAGCTAACGGTGCCTGTTGGGTGAGACAAGGGGAAAGCGTCGTTCTCGTAACGGCTACGGCATCGACCAAGGCCCGCGAAGGCGCGGACTTTCTTCCCTTAAGCTGTGACTACGAAGAAAAATATTATTCCTCCGGCAAAATTCCCGGCGGCTTTAACAAGCGGGAAGGGCGCCCCGGCACCAATGCCATTTTAACCAGTCGCCTCATCGACCGCCCCATTCGCCCTCTGTTTCCCTCGGACTACCATCACAGCATTCAAGTGACGGCCACGGTACTCAGCTACGATCCCAACTATCCCACGGATATTTTAGCCATGATCGGCTCCTCTATCGCCCTGTCCGTCTCGGACATTCCCTTCCAAGGGCCCACGGGTTCCGTGCGCGTCGGCCACATTGACGGAGAAATGGTCTTGAATCCCTCCGTTGAGGATCAAAAGCGCTCTCGTTTAAATCTCGCCGTCTCCGGCACCGCCGATGCCATTATGATGGTGGAAGCGGAAGTGGATTTACTGGAAGAAAGCGACGTACTGGACGCCATTTTCAATGCCCACGAAGAAATCAAAAAGCTGGTCGCCTTTATCGACGGCATCGTCGATGAAGTAGGCAAAGAAAACATGGAATATGAACGCCTGGTTATCGACGAAGACTATAAGAAGACCATTTACGATGCGGTCTACGACAAGGTGGAAGAAGCCCTTTGGATCGCCGATAAAACGGAACAGGGTCACGAACTGACGAAGATCAAAGACGCCCTTATCGCCGATTTGGAAGAAAAAGAAGATTACAGAGACGTTCAGGTCAATACGATTTTCGAAGGCTTGACGCAAGAAATCTTCAGAAAACAGATTCTCGTGGACAGAAAGCGCAGCGACGGCAGAAGCTTTACTGAAATTCGCCCGCTCTCGTCGGAAGTCGGCCTTTTGCCTCGCGTCCACGGCAGCGCCCTCTTTACCCGCGGTCAAACCCAGGCCCTCACTTCCGTCACCCTGGCGGCTTTAACGGAAGGCCAAATCATCGACGGCTTGGATCCCGAATACACGAAGCGCTATGTCCACCACTACAACTTCCCGTCCTACTCCGTCGGCGAAACGCGCCCGCCGAGAAGCCCGGGTCGTCGCGAAATCGGCCACGGCAATTTGGCTGAACGCGCCTTAATTCCCGTGCTTCCCTCGCAAGATGAATTCCCCTACTACATTCGCGTCGTCAACGAAATTTTGGAATCCAACGGCTCCTCGTCCCAAGCGAGTATCTGCGGATCCACTTTGGCCTTAATGGACGCCGGTGTGCCCATTCACGCGCCGGTGGCAGGCATCGCCATGGGTCTTATCGACAACGGCGACGATCCCGTCATCTTAACCGACATCCAGGGCTTGGAAGACCACTACGGCGACATGGACTTTAAAGTGGCGGGTACCTCCGAAGGCATTACCGCCCTTCAAATGGACATTAAAATCGACGGCGTATCCAGAGAGATCTTGGCCCGCGCACTGAAACAGGCCAACGACGCCCGCATGGAACTTTTGGCCCACATGAAAGGCACCATTGCGGCGCCGAGAGAAGAACTCTCTCCCTATGCGCCGAAGATTACCGGGCTTCAAATCGATCCCGATAAGATCGGCGAAGTCATCGGTAGCGGCGGCAAGGTCATCCACAAGATTACGGAAGAAACCGGCGCACAAATCGAAATCGAAGACGACGGACGCGTATCCATCATTGCCAACGACGAGGGCGCTCTCGTGGCAAAGAAAATTATCGAAGACATCGTACACGAATTGGAAGTGGGCGAAATTTTCGAAGGAACGGTTACCAAGGTCGTGGACTTCGGCGCCTTTGTTGAAATCCTTTGGGGCCGCGAAGGGCTGCTCCACATTTCAAACATCGACCACAAGCGCATCGCGAACGTGGACGACGTATTGAAAGAAGGAGATAAGGTAAAAGTCAAGGTCATGAATCTGGATCGGGGAAAGATCGGCCTTTCCAGAAAAGCACTTTTGCCGAAACCGGAACGGAAACAAGGCTCCGTAGAAAAAAAGAACGAAAACAAAGAAAATAAATAGCACAGAAAACCGCTTCGGCGGTTTTTTTCATAAAGGAGATTCTATGAAGGTAAAAGTAGTAAACAAATCCCACCATCCGCTTCCTTCCTACAAAACCGACGGCGCCTGCGGCATGGACTTGCGCGCCAATCTAGACGCACCGAAGACTTTAAAGCCTCTTGAACGCGCCATGATTCCCACGGGCCTTTACTTCGAGATTCCCAAGGGCATCGAGGGCCAGGTAAGGGCGAGAAGCGGCCTTTCTCTGAAAAAAGGCATTACCTTAATTAACGGCATCGGAACCATCGACAGCGACTACCGCGGCGAACTTGGCATTCTCGTCGTGAATTTATCCGATGAATCGGTGACCATCGAAGACGGGGACCGCATCGCGCAGATGGTATTTATGGCCTATGAAGTGGCGGATTGGATTCAGGTAGACAACTTGGATGCGCTTTCGAAAACCGAGCGAGGCGAAGGGGGATTCGGCCACACGGGTCTGCGTTAAAATTAGGTAGAGAGGCGGGAATTATGTTATAATAAATCCGAACATATATTTGAGAAATGAGGGTTTCCTTGCCGACAAAAAGAAAAACCACGAAAAAAAAGACCGCCGCTCAGAGCCAACAAAGGGCCTACATGATCGGAGGCCTCATCATCATATTGTCCATACTTTCCATGTTGAGCCTGTACAGTGAGCAAATGGGCGTTTTCGGGGACCTGACCTCTTCCGCCATCGGAATTTTATTCGGAAAGGTCGGTCCGGTTTTTTGCGCCCTTCTTTTCGTCATCGGTTTATTTTTCATCACCGATTGGGACGTAAAGACCAAGATGAAGGTTTTGGGCTTAGGCCTTACGGTCTTTCTCATGGCCATTTTATTTACCTACGACCCGACGCGCCCGAGCTTAAGCTGGGACGCGCGAATAAATCTCACCGGGCCCTATGTGGATCCGGGCTTTCTCGGTGAAAATTTTGCACGCCTCTTCGTCGGCCTTTTAGGCACCGTGGGAAGCCGTACGGTATTGGCTCTAATTGCATTTTTCATGCTCTATCACCTGCCGTCGAAAGAGCGTCGGGATAGGACGAAAGAGAAAATAGCCGCCACCTTCCGCGAAAAGAAAGCGGAACGAGAAAAGCTTAAGAGTGAAAAAGAAAAGGCCGCGCTTCGAGAGGAAAAGAAGCCTTCGACGAAAAAGACAAAGGCGAAGAAGCCGATCACTTCCGGTGCCGACGCATTTAAAGAATTCGCTCCCGAAAAAAAACGGGAAGAGCCTGTTGAAATTCGCGACTATCGCCCCGCTGCCGAGGAACAACCGAAGCGCGCGGAGGCATTAAACGAATCGGAAAAAGAAGCTTTTGCAAAAGATATGCAGACGGAAGTTGAGGAAACCATCTACCATTTTCCGCCGATCAAATTATTAAAGAAACCCAGTGCAGGCCCCACTGCAGGAGACGGGGACATTCGAAAAAATGCCGATATTATTCAAGAGGTCATGGATAATTTCAATGTGGATTGCCGGGTGCGCGCCATTAACCGCGGCCCCACCATTACGTCCTACGAATTGGAGCCCTCTCCGGGAGTGAAGATCTCAAAAATCGTCTCCCTTCACGACAATCTAAGCCTGTCCTTGGCGAGCCCCGGCATACGAATCGAAGCGCCGATTCCGGGGAAGAGCGCCATCGGCATCGAGGTACCCAACAAAGTGAAAGACAGCGTCCATTTAAGAGAAATCATCGAAAGCGATGCATTCGAAGACCTGGATTCATCGGTTCCCCTCACATTGGGTAAAGATATTAGCGGAAACGCCATCGTTTCGTCCATCGACAAAATGCCCCACCTTTTAATCGCAGGGGCGACGGGCTCGGGAAAATCCGTATGCATTAACGGTATATTAATGGGTATTTTATACAAATCCGCGCCGGAAGACGTGCGCCTGATCCTGATTGACCCGAAAGTCGTTGAGCTCGGGATTTACAACGGCATTCCTCACCTTTTGATCCCCGTCGTGACGGATCCCAAGAAGGCGGCCTTCGCCCTGGCCTGGGCCGTGGACGAAATGGAAAAGCGCTACAAGGCCTTTGCGGAAACCGGCGTGCGCGACGTGTCGGGCTACAACGAAAAAATGAAGGCGGCAGGGGAAAAGACCATGCCGAAGATCGTCATCGTCGTCGACGAATTAAGCGATTTAATGATGGTGGCGGCGAAAGAAGTGGAAGACTACATTACCCGCCTGGCGCAGATGGCCAGAGCGGCGGGCATCCATTTGATCCTCGCCACTCAGCGCCCGTCCGTAGATGTCATTACCGGGACCATCAAGGCAAATATTCCCTCGCGAATCGCCTTTTCCGTGTCCTCTTCCATCGACTCCCGCACGATTTTAGATATGTCCGGGGCGGAAAAACTTCTCGGGAAAGGGGACATGCTCTTTTATCCCTCGAGTTTTCCGAAGCCGAAGCGGCTGCAGGGGGCATTTGTATCGGATCAGGAAGTGGAAAATGTGCTCGCGTTCGTGAAAAAGCACACGGATGACGCGGAGTACGACGAAGAAGCCTTGAACACCATGGAAAAGAAGGTGCAAAAGTCCTTTACCGATGAAGATCCCCTCTTGTACGATGCCGTGGACATTATCCTGACTCAGGAGCAGGCCTCCATCTCTTTTATTCAACGGAAGTTGAAGATAGGCTATGCACGAGCGGCCCGAATCGTGGATCAAATCGAAGAAATGGGCATTGTCGGCCCCAATGAGGGCACAAAACCGCGAAAATTACTCATGACAAAAGAACAAATCGAAAATATGAAAGAAAATCAGGAGAACATATGAAACAAGTGTCCATCGTCACCTTAGGCTGTTCCAAAAACGACATCGATTCCGGACAAATGCGCGGCGTCTTAGACGAGTCTCGCTTTGCCTTTACGGATCTAGTGATGGAGGCCGAGGTGATCGTCGTCAACACCTGCGGCTTTATCGATGCCGCAAAGGAAGAATCCATCGACACAATCTTGGATTTAGCCAAACTAAAGGAATCGGGAAAACTGGAAACCCTGCTCCTCGCAGGATGTTTGGCCCAGCGCTACCCCGATGAACTTTTGGAAGCCATTCCCGAAGCCGACGGCATCATCGGCCCGGGGCATATTCGCTCCATCAATGAGGCCATTCTAAAGGCGGAAAACCACGAAAAGCCTATTTATGCCGCCGCCCTTGAAAACGACTATATCGAAGACGCCCGCAGGGAAGAGGTGTCCGTTACCGAATACGTAAAAATTTCGGAAGGCTGCAACAACCGCTGCGCCTACTGCATCATTCCCTACCTAAAGGGAAACAACCGCAGCCGCTCCATGGAGCATATAGTGGATGAAATCCGCCATCTCGTTAAAAGGGGCACTCGCGAGGTCATTCTTATCGGCCAAAACACGACGGACTACGGCATCGACCTCTACGGCAGATATGCTCTGGTGGATTTGTTAAAGGAATTAAGAACCATCGAGGACCTGCGTTGGGTGCGAATACTTTACGCCTACCCCGATCACTTCGACGATGAACTTATTGAAGAAATGCGGGACAACCCGAAAATTCTTCCCTACATCGACATTCCCATTCAACACGTGGCGGATCCCGTTTTAAAGCGAATGAATCGAAAGACCGATCGCCGCGCCATCGAATCGTTAATTACGCGCCTTCGCCGCGCCATACCTGACATCGCCATACGCTCCACCTTCTTATTGGGCTTTCCCGGCGAGACGGAGTTGGATTTTCAAGAGGTCTTGGATTTCTTAAACGACTATCCCTTGGAGCGCGCCGGCGCCTTCGCTTACTCTCGGGAGGAGGGCACACCGGCTTCCGCCATGGCAGATCAAGTCCCCGATGATCGAAAAGAAGCCCGCGTCGAGGCCTTTATGGCGGCGCAAATGGAACAGTCGGAAGAACTCATGGAAAAACAGATCGGCCGCGTTTTGGAAGTTTTGGTTACGGAAGTCACCGAAGACGGAGCCATCGGCAGGAGCTATTTAGACGCGCCGGATATCGACGGCATGGTACTGATTTACTCGGATGAAAATTTGGCCGTCGGCGACTTTATTAAAGTTGAAATTACCGAGTCTACGGCATATGATTTAGGTGGTGATTATCTTGAACATTGCAAATAAGCTGACGATTATGCGGCTCTTTTTGGTGCCGGTTTTTGTCATTCTTTTTTTATTAAATACACCGGCCACACGCCTTCTTGCATCGCTCGTCTTTTGCGTGGCAGCCTTTACGGATTTTCTCGACGGCCACTTGGCCCGAAAATACAATCTCGTAACCACCTTCGGAAAATTTCTCGATCCCTTGGCCGATAAAGTGCTCACGATCTCGGCCTTTATCATGCTGGTGGAAGAAGGCATTATTCCCGCGTGGGGCGTCATTATTATCGTCGCCAGAGAATTGGCCATTACGGGCTTTCGCATATTGGCCGCATCCGACAATGTAACCATTGCCGCGAGCCCCTTCGGAAAGATCAAAACCATTACGCAACTGGCATCTTTAATTGCCCTTTTATTCTCACCGCCTATTCCCGAAAACATCGGCGTCGTATTGTTTTACATCGCCGTCCTGCTTACGGTTTTAAGCGGCGTCGATTACTTGATCAAGAATAAAGATGTCCTGGATTTGGAAAATATATAGGAGCGTCTATGAAAGCAGAAATCATAACCATCGGAACGGAAATACTAATCGGATCCATTTTAAATACCAATGGCCCCTACCTGTCACAAAAACTTACCGACGCCGGCTACGATGTGGAGTATCACGCCTCGGTTAGGGACAAGTATGAAGCCATTCGAGACGCCATCGAGACGGCCCTTACCCGGTCCGATGTAATCTTTCTCTGCGGCGGATTGGGACCGACGCAAGACGACATGACGAAACAGGCCCTGGCCCACGCTTTGGACTTGCCCTTGATTTTCGACGAAAAACAGTGGGACTATATTCGCAATGTCTCCATGAGTTTTTCTAAAAACATTACGGAAAACAACAAGCGCCAAGCGGAATTTCCCGAAGGCGCCGTGGTCATTCCCAATCCAAAGGGAACGGCGCCGGGATGCATGCTGAACTACGAAGGCAAGCAATTTTTTATGCTCCCCGGGCCGCCGCGGGAATTTGAGCCCATGGCGGACGATATCGCAGCCAATTATCTAAATCCGGTCCACGGAAAGAACTTCATTACAAGTTTGCGTCTGGTAAATATCGGCGAATCCAAATGTGAGTCCATGTTCCGGGAGGCAAAGATCGAAACGGAAAACGTGGAAATCAACACCTTTGCCAAAACCGGAGAAGTGGAAATAAAAGTTATCGCCCACGCGGAGGACGAGGCCGAAGCCGAGATCATCGAAAAAGAATACGTAGAAGCTCTCCGCGCCCTTCGGGAACTCTTTTCCGAGTATATCTACGGCGACGGAGAAAGAGACGTCTTCGAAACTTTGGTTGATTGCCTGGCGGAAGAGAAGTTTACCATCAGCTTTGCCGAATCGGTGACCGGAGGAAACATGGCCCACATGATCACCTCCGTGGCCGGCGCAAGCAATGTGCTTCACGAAAGCTACATCACTTACAGCGACGAGGTGAAGGAAAAGCTGCTCTGTGTAAATCCCGACACCATTTCAAAAGACACCGTGGTCTCCGAAGCGGTGGCTTCTGAGATGAGCCTAGGCCTTTTCGAAAAAACGAAGAGCACCTACTGCGTCGCCACCACCGGCGAGGCCGGCCCGGAATCGGCGACGGGAAAAGATGTGGGCACGGTTATTTACTCTATTCGAAAAGACGGAGAAGAAGTCTTGCGGGAGAGCCGCATGTACAAAGACGATCGCACCACGATTCAATATCGCAGTTCGAAATACATTTTGGCGAGGATTTTATTACACGAGTTAGGAGAGGCACATGGACGAGAGTAGAAAAAAAGCATTAGACGATGCCATCGCGAAAATTGAGAAGGAATACGGCAAAGGCGCCATTATGCGCCTGGGCGAAAACGCCAATTTAAACATCGAATCCATTCCCACCGGCGCCTTAAGTTTGGATATCGCCTTGGGAATCGGCGGCATCCCCAGAGGCCGCATCATCGAAATTTACGGCCCCGAATCTTCCGGTAAGACCACACTGGCCCTGCACATGATCGCCGAAGCGCAAAAGCTCGGCGGCACGGCGGCTTTTATTGACGCGGAACACGCTCTCGACCCTCAGTACAGCAAGAATCTGGGCGTCGATACGGAAAATTTAATCATCTCTCAACCGGACACCGGGGAACAGGCCCTCGAAATTACCGAAAGCTTGGTCAGGAGCAATGCCGTGGATTTAATCGTCGTAGACTCCGTGGCGGCACTGGTGCCGAAAGCGGAAATCGAAGGCGAAATGGGAGACAGCCATATGGGTCTGCAGGCTCGGCTCATGAGCCAAGGGCTCAGAAAATTAACAGGCGCCATCAGCAAATCCAAGGCATCCGTAATTTTCATCAATCAATTGCGCGAAAAAATCGGCGTCATGTTCGGCAATCCGGAAACCACCACCGGCGGCCGCGCCCTGAAATTCTTCACTTCCGTGCGCATGGATATTCGCCGCATAGACAGCTTGAAAAAAGGCGATGAAATTATCGGTAACCGCGTCCGCGTGAAGGTCGTGAAAAACAAAGTAGCGCCCCCCTTTAAAAAGGCGGAATTCGATATTATGTACGGCACGGGCATTTCCAAAGTGGGCTCTATTTTGGATGCCGCCGTGGAAGCGGGCATCGTGGAAAAATCCGGTTCCTGGTTCGGCTATGGCGACGTCAAACTCGGTCAGGGGCGCGAAAATTCCAAGGCCTATTTACAGGAAAATGCCGATCTCTTAGACGAAATCGACGAAAAAGTCCGCATTCACTACAAACTGGGCAACAAACACAGCAACGAAAACGAGGCAGGCGAACCTTCCGAGGAGGAATAGTCGTTGAAATTCCTGTACTTCACAGATAGTCATATTCGAGGAACGAATCCGAAATCCAGAACGGATTCGTTTTTCCATACGGTCAAAATTAAATTACAGGAAATTCAATCCGTGGCGCGGGAAGAATCGGTGGATTATATTTTACACGGCGGCGATCTTTTCGATCGCCCGGACGTTTCCATTTCCGTAATGAACGAGATCATTCCTATTTTAAAGGGATTCTCCGCGCCCATATATGCCATCAGCGGCAATCACGACATCTACGGCCACAACCCCGTCACACTGCCCAGGACCATGATGGGACTTTTGGACACCTTAGGCATCATTCATTTAATTAACCACCGGAGAATCCTTTTAAAAGACGAGGAGACCACGGTTCAGTTAAGCGGATCCCCCTATATGTACGGTCTGGATCGGCAGGAAAACCGGCATCTTTACATCGTCGATGAACGAGATCCCGATACGGACTATGCCATTCATCTGGTTCACGGCTTTTTAATGGCCGGCGAGGTAAGGGCTATGTTTTCCCATACGACCATCGACGACATTAAAGATACAAAAGCCGATTTAACTTTGTGCGGCCACTTACACGACGGTTTTCCGCTGACGGAAGTAGACGGAAAATCATTTCTCAATCCCGGCGCCATGGTTCGGATTTCAAATTCCATGAAAGAGCTGAAACGGCGGCCCAAGATCGTTCTTATCGACGTGAAAAAGAACAAGGCTGCCATCGAGGTGCGGGATTTAAGATCCGCCTTGCCGGGCCCCGAGGTCTTGGACCGAAGGGAAATCGAGATGCATAAATTTAAGAGGCAGGAATTGGCGGAATTTAAGGAATCCATCGACCGCTCGGGAAATTACGACCGCATAAACTTCTTCGATCTCCTGGCCGACATCTCCGCTAACGAAAATTTGGATCCTGCCATAAAAAAAGAAGCCATGAAGCGTATCGCCGAAGTTCAGGAGAGGAGGAGTATCCTTTGAATTCCATCGAAAAAATCATTCTCGTGAATTTTCAATCCCACATGTACTCCGAACTTTCTCTTTCTAAAGGCGTCAATGTCATCGTAGGCCCTTCAGACAGCGGCAAGACAGCGATCATGCGGGCCCTGCGTTGGAACATGTTTAACGATCCCTCCGGCGTGGAATTCGTGCGTGAAGGAGAGTCGGAGGTATCCGTCACTGTCCGCTTTCAAAACAAGGTGGAAGTGGAGCGCAAACGCACTCGCTCGAAGAATCAATACATTTTGCGACAACCGGGTGAAGAAGAGTTGATCTTCGAGGGCTTCGGAAAAAACGTACCCGCTGAAATCGAAGAAGCGATCGGAATTAAAAAGGTTATGCTGGACGATAAAAAATCCCTGCCTCTGAACTTTTCCGATCAACTGGACGGGCCCTTTCTCCTTCAGGAAACCGACGCATACAAGGCCCAGGCCATCGGACGCATGGTGGGCGTGGATTTGTTAGACGAAACCATGCGTGACACCCTTCGCGACAAAAAACAAATCGCCATACGCCGGGAGATGCTCGAGGCCGATTTACAGGAAACGGAAGATTCCCTCAAAGCCTTTTCGGATTTGGACGAGGAAATCGCCGTTCGGGAAAAAGTGAGCGAAATCCTTTTTGCCGTATCGGACCTTCGGGAAAAGATGGAATTGGCAGAGGCGTATAGGCAAGAACGCATCTCCATCAGAGAAAATCGGCGGAAGGCGGAAGACATCTTAAAGCGCTACGCCGTACTGGATCTATTGGGAGAAAATATTTCCTCCCTGCAAAACAAGGTAAGTCAATACGGCAGGGAGCGCCTCCTCTCAGATCTGTTTAAACAAAATGCATTCAATCGGAAGACCACCGCATCGGTGCTTGAAAATTACGAAAATGTGGAGACGCTTCGGGAGAAGGTTCGCGAAATGAGGGAAGTTAAAAATACCTACGACAATATTCTACCCCTGTATCTTTCCCTCGCAGCAGCTCAAAAGGCGAAAACGACAAATCAGAAGATTCTGGATGCGACAAAAGGCCTCGGTGCCATTCTATCCATGGAAGTTCAAAAGAAGTACAATAAGCTCATCGATTACAGAAGTTTGCTGGCGGCTTTTCAGGAATTAAACGCGCGAATAAAAATGGGGGAAGCCTTCCTGGCTCGCTTCAGTCAATTGGACGGCCTGGAGAAACTAAACGGTCAAATGACGGAAGCACTGGAAAAAGATCGATCCCTTCATGCTCTTTTACAGGAACAAAAAAGGCTCAATCATGAAAAAGAAAAGCTTTCGGCCGATCTTTCCCGCTTCGTCGACGACGATCGACGGGCCATGGACGCGTACTTAAACGGCCTTTCCGAGGCCGGCACCTGCCCTTTGTGTAAACAGCCCATAGACGATGGGGCCCTGCACGCCATTAAGCATAGTTTGGAGGATTAGGATGAATTTAGAACAACGGATCAGCGAATTAAATCAGCGCTACGAGCAGGCAAAGGACACGCGCAAACGCGCCGAGTGGCGCATGGAAGAGCTGGAGCGGGAAGAAAAGGAATTAAACGAAAAAATCAAAGCCCTGGGCTTCGATCCCGCGACCTTGGAAGATGAAATCAAGCGCATGGAATCCGAAATCCTTCGTCTGCTCGACGAAGCGGAAAAACTTCTCCCCGAGGATAAAGCATGACCTACGAAGAAGCCTATAAGCGGTTTGAGTCCTTTTCAAAAGAGGTTAGCCGCCGGGAGGGCATTCGCGATTCCATTCTCGATCAGGTGGAAAAAAAGAGGCAGGGGATCAGAGAAGTGGAAGCGGAAGAGAAGAAGCTCAGCGGCGTGGTCTTTCTTTTGCAAAAGGCCGCCGACTTTTCCAGAAACCAAGCCACGCACCAAATCGAAGACATCGTCACCCAATCCATCGCCTACATTATGCAAAACAGCTCCAGGTTTATCGTAGACCTCTCCGAAAAGCGTGGACTTCCTATCGCCGAGTTTTTCGTGGAATCCGATTACGGAGAATACAAAGTAAAGACGAAGCCGGAGATGAGTCGTGGCGGCGGCGTCGTAGACATCGTGAGCCTCGCTCTGCGCATCGCCTTTTTGGAAAACCACCGGCCGAAAATGGACGGACCCCTCTTCCTCGACGAGCCCGGAAAGCACATCAGCGACGATTACATCTTTAATATGGGGGAATTTGTAAAGGAATGTTCCCGTCTTTTTTCCAGGCAAATCATTATGGTCACCCACAACGATTATCTGACAAACATTTGCGACAAAGCCTTTCGCGTGGATATACGAAACGGCATCAGCGAAGTCGTTGAAATCATCGCCGAGACCGACGAATCCTAACGTACAAGGGACTGCCATGCGGTCCTTTTTTTACTGCAAAGAATGTGGCGAAAAGAAATCATCGAAACAAAAGATTCAAATTATGATATAATAAACAAGTGGTTTATACCATTTGAATCATGAAAATTAAATAAGGAGGTGTTCCATATGCCCGCATATTTGGTATCTATTCTGGGGGCATTGGTATTTGGAATCCTCGGAGTAGCTATTGGTTATTTTTTACGCAAAACATTGGCTGAAGGAAAGCTCAATCATGCGGAAGAACTAGCAAAGAATATCATTATTGATGCGGAACGTGAAGCCGAAAACAATAAACGCGATATTTTATTCCAAGCGAAAGAGGAAATACACAAGCTTCGGGATACGGTCCAACAGGAAAGTGATGCTCGAAAAAACGAACTGCAGCGCTACGAAGATCGCTTAAATTCCAAGGAAGATTTGCTTCAATCGAAAAGTGCGACCTTGGAGAAAAAGGAAAGCCAGATTTTCGACCAACAAGCGCGCATTCAAGAGAAGGAAGATCTTATCGATGAATTGGTGGACAAGAAGTCCGAAGAAATTCAACGGATCTCCGGCTTATCCAAAGAGGAAGCCAAACAAATTCTTCTCAATGAATTGGAAAACGAGCTGACCCAAGAATCGGCGGTGAAGATTCGCGAATACGAACGCTACGTCAAAGATGAAAGCAAAAAAATCGCTCAAGACGTTATCGTTCACGCCATTCAACGGATCGCAGCCGACGAAGTGGCCGAGTCCACGGTCTCCGTGGTGAACTTGCCCAACGACGAAATGAAGGGCCGCATCATCGGTCGGGAAGGCCGAAACATTCGTGCCATCGAAGCCTTAACCGGCGTCGATTTAATCATCGACGATACGCCGGAAGCTGTCGTCGTCTCTTCCTTTAACCCCATTCGCCGCGAAATCGCGCGCCTAACTCTGGAAAAATTGGTCCTCGACGGACGAATCCACCCGACGCGCATCGAAGACACGGTAGAAAAAGCGAGACAGGAAGTAGATGAGATCATCAAGGAAAGCGGCGAAGAAGCTGCCTTCGAAGCCGGCGTTCACGGCCTTCACCCGGAACTGGTGAAGTACCTTGGCCGTTTAAAATTCCGTACCAGCTTTGGACAAAACTGTTTGCGCCATTCCGTGGAAGTGTCGAAAATTGCCGGCTATTTGGCCGAAGAAATCGGCATCGACTCGAAACTGGCCAGACGTGCCGGCCTGCTCCACGACTTAGGAAAGTCCATCGACCACGAAGTGGAAGGACCCCACGTGGAATTAGGTGTGGAACTGGCTAGGCGCTACAAGGAGCCTGAAGCCGTCATTAACGGCATCGAGGCCCACCACGGCGATGTGGAATTCGATTCACTGGAATCCGTCTTGGTGCAGGCAGCCGACGCCATCAGCGCGGCACGACCCGGTGCACGACGGGAAACCATCGAAAACTACATTAAGCGGTTGGAACAGCTGGAGGAAATCGCCACCGGTTTCGACGGCATCGAAAAATCCTACGCCGTCCAAGCCGGCCGGGAACTGCGCATCATCGTGAAGCCCAAAGAAATCGACGAGGCCCACATGGTGACCACGGCTCGAAACATCGCCAACGAAATCGAGGCACAGCTGGATTTCCTGGGTCAGATCAAAGTCAATGTGATCCGCGAAACCCGCGCCGTCGAATACGCCAAATAAAAAAACCTGCCTACGGGCGGGTTTTTTCTTGTTTTCTTTGCTATGATAGTTACGAGGTGACACATGATTCGCTCAACTATACTGGACGACTACCTAAATTACCTGCGCGCCGCCAAAGGCCGCAGCGACGGCACGATAAAAGAATATTATTACGACATACGACAATTTCTTCGTTATATGCGCGTTCGAAAAGAAGGCCTCGTCGTAGATTCCTTAGACGAAGTTGACATCGACACCGTCGATAAGGCCCTTTTGGAACAAATCGACAAGAGCGATGTTTACGCCTATATTTCCTATTTGGATAGGGAAAGGCAAAATAGCAGCCGAACGAAATTTCGAAAAATTTCTTCCGTGCGCTCCTTTTTCGACTATCTGACCTATAAAGTGGATGTATTGGATAAAAACCCGACGGAAAACATCGACATGCCGAAAATCGAACGTTCTCTTCCCGTCTACTTAACATTGGAAGAGGCCGTGCGACTCTTGCATTCCGTTCAAAATTATAAACAGAAAGAGATCTTCCGCCGGCGGGATTACGCCATCGCCACCCTGTTTTTAAACTGCGGCCTGCGCCTCAGTGAACTCGCATCATTAAATGTGGAAGATTTAAACAAAGACCGCACCCTGCGCATTTGGGGCAAGGGCTCCAAGGAACGACTGGTCTATTTAAACGACAATGTTCAGCGCTCCATCGATGCCTATTTGGCGGCGAGGAAGGCCGAAGGTTTGGAGGAAGAAGGGGCCCTCTTTTTAAGCATGCGCAAAAGCCGCATGAGCAATCGCTCCATTCAGCATATGTTGGAAAAACACTTGAAAAACGCCGGATTTGATACGAAAAAATACACCGTGCATAAGCTGCGCCACACGGCTGCCACCTTAATGTATCAATTCGGCGACGAAGACCTGAAATCCCTTCAGGAAATTCTCGGCCACGAGTCTATTTCAACGACGCAAATCTACACTCACGTCAATATGGAAGACATTCGCCACACCATGAGCCAAAACCCCTTGGCCAATGTGGAGGACGTGGAAAAAATGCTTGAGGATGCGGAAAAAGAAAAAAAATGATCTGTTCGACGGAATCATACGTTCGAACATTCGATCTCGTTTCCGGTACATGATTTTATAAATATACAACCATTTTCTGAAATCATAAATTTATTTTTCAGGGCCTCTAAGCGACGAATAGCATACTTTTTATTATTAACCGGCTTTCTATGTGCTTTATGAATAAAATGCCCGCTATTTCGATTCTACGGCGTCAATATCAGGAAACGACGGTATCCATGGTTTAATATCATCAATCGATGATACGATACGCCATGAGCCGGCCTTCACTCAGTAAAAAACCTCCTATGCCAAAAAGCAGAGGAGGTTTTAAAACTTATTCAGAACATCATGGTGCCCTATATCGCAAAGAAGTAAAACTTCGGGCATTACTTATCCAATTCCTCGAAAAGAGAGTCGATGGAATCAAAAACCAACTGGTTCCCGTTTTTGATGGATTCCTTAATTTCTTTCACTTCGGCCTTTAAGCTCCTTATAACGTGTTCGGGATAGACTGCAACGGGCACGAGGACAATTTTTCCGTTGTCTTCGGTGACCTCAAACTGATCGCCTTGATTTAATTCCATAGACTGAACGATGTCTTTCGGAATGGTCACTTGTGATTTCGCTTTTAATCCAACTAACATAATAAACCTCTTAAGTTGGAAATTCATACTTTCTAACTAAAACATAATTGTTTTCTTGATGGACGTCAAGTGATTGCTTAGCAGAACCGTCCTTTGATTGAATAGATGATTTCATAAATAGTATCAAAAGTACTTAGGACGATAAATAAAGATCGCTCGGAGGTATTTTGGTTAGGATCCACGGGACAGAGATTTCGAAGTATAATTTAGGTGGATCGTGGGATGGAATTCATCCTTTGCCCAAAAACGAAGCCGCAAAATCGAATTTAAGACCTTTAAATGAAAGATTCATAGCGTTGCATATAGAAAAAACAGAACCGTTTAAAGGGCCTTAAAGATTAGCGATCGCTCCTCTTTATGAAGTAGTTCGTTTTAGTCACAAAATTTATATTTTGTGACTAATTATATTCAGGGTGTCTTTTAAATCTCACGACATCATGTTCTCTCTTCTTTTATCTCTTTCCAAAACGGTTCATCCGAAAAGGCATGAAAAAAGACGGCGCCTGGCCGTCTTTTCGTTTGTGTATTTCTAATTATGTGCCGGTCGCGCCGAGAGCTACGCGACACCACCGGTAGGTCATCCTTGATCAATTCAATTAGAGCGAAGTTCGCGTTCCTCCAATACGACATAAATCGTCTCTCCGGGCTTTAAGGTGCAGTCATCCTTTAAACCATTGGCTTCCACCATCCGGTGGATCATAAGGCGCAAATCGTCGCCCTCATTGGCATAGGACGATGCGATGGACCACAGGGTATCTCCCGGTTTGACACAGTATTCTTCCCGCACCTGATAGGTTTCCATGCTCTTCGGTACAGTGGTTCCCATAATGCTCAGTAACAAAAGAAGAATAATCGGCAGCAGGCGTAGGCGCTTTCTTTTTTTAAGGGCTCGTTGGGAAGGATGTTTATTTATTTGACAGGGGCGATTTATGGTTTTCTCTCTTTTCATTTCATGCCTCCAAAAATTAAATGTTCGATCGTATGTTTTGAAACTATGTTCGTACGTTTGTTCCAATTGTATCTGAACAATTGTTTCCTGTCAAGCTTTTTTGAATGTATGTTTGAAATGTTTGTTCGTCTCTGATATACTAAATGTACCTCATGAAAAGGAGCGATATATACCATGTATGAAGATCTTGAAAAACGGGAAATGGAAATTCTCTTTTATATTAAACGCTTTATCGATTCCAACGGCTACCCCCCTTCTATTCGCGAAATCTGCAACGGCTGCAACATTAAGAGCACATCCACCGTTCACTCCAATTTAGAAAAGCTGGAACTTAAGAATTACATTCGTCGCGGCGCCACCATTAATCGGGCCATCGAGGTAATCCGTCAGGATGACGATTTTCTCTCCGCCAAAAAGAAAACCACCGATATTCCTATTCTCGGCCGCGTCGCCGCCGGACTTCCCATTTTAGCTTCGGAAAATATTTCCGACACCGTGCCCATGGCCACGGATTTTGTAAAAGACCGCAATCTCTTCTTTTTAACGGTTCAGGGAGAAAGCATGATCGATGCCGGCATTTTAGACGGCGATCAGGTTTTGATCGAACCTGCCTCCTCCGCCGAGGAAGGGGAAATTATTCTGGCCCTTATCGAAGACGAAGCGACCATCAAGACCTTCTATCGCGATGAAGAAAATCAACGCTTCCGTCTCCAACCGGAAAACAGCACCATGGAGCCCATTTACGTGGACGATCTCAAGGTGCTTGGCCGCGTCATCGGCCTCTATCGCCTGTTTTAAACCAAAATGCCGCCGAGTTTCCTCGACGGCATTTTTTGAGCGCTTTTTTCTACTCGACGACCGTTTCTTTCTTCTATTTTCCCGCAAAAAGGATATAATAGAATAATATTTCTTAATCTTCTAATGCAACGGAGGCAGTATGTTATTTTTAAATCAGGACAAAAACTTAATGGCCCTTCTGACCATTTTATATAAGGAGCGTAACAAGTGGATCCAACTGGGGGATTTGGCTGCGGTCATCGGCGTCACAAAAAAGACGGTCCGCAACTACGTTCTCATCGTCGAGAAAAAGTTTAAGGACCATGCCGAATTTTTTTATAACGGCTCCATGCTTTACGTGCAGTTCCGCCCGAACTTCGGTTTAATCAGCATGAAGAAATTACTGGTTCGCGAATCACTGCTCTATAAAATTCTCTTTCAGGCATTTTTCGATCCCACCATTAAAAAATCGGATCTCGCCTTTGATTTGGGATTCAGCGAAACGTCGATTTATCGCCACGTGCAAAATTTTAACGAGCAGCTTGTGGGCGTCTACGATCTTTCTTTCTCCTATTCGGATTTTCAGTTCGAAGGTGAGGAAAAAGAAATCCGGAATTTTTACGTGAATATGTTTATCGAGACCATGTTGCATCCCGGCGAATGGCCTTTTTCAGGCACGATCCGGGAAGACCTCGTGGAGACTTTTGCCGAGCGCATGTACAGCTTCCTCCACTTCTCCCCTTCCCCGGCACAACACAATTACATAAAGGTATCCATCGCCGTGTCGTTTTTCCGCCTCATGCAGGGTCATACGATTCATACGGAAAATTATCGAGACGAATTAATCGCCAATGCGAAATTGCTGGCCACCGACGAGGTAGTAAAGAAATTAATTGACGACGTCATGCCCAAGAAACAAGTGAGCACGCCGGTGGATCTTTTGGTGAGCATCTTGTCTATTTTTTATGCGGAAGAAAATCCCATTCTCTTCGACGACCCGGATCTTTTAGAGGAAAAACTCCAATCCATAAAAAGTCGTGAAGACTTTTTTAAATCCCACTTGCCGGGCTTTTTGGATCAATTTCATCTGCAACTGGAGGATCGGGACGAATTGTATCGCTCCCTGGCGGTTTACTTTACCTATCGCCTCTCCAATTTTAAAAAACGGGAATTCTTCCTTAAGCGTTCCACCTACTTGCTTGCCTACATCTCCTTTGCAAATCCGGAGCTTCACACAGAGTTGACGACGATTTTCAAGGAATTTGTCCGCGAATTTCCGGAATTCAGGGACTACGCCATCGACGAACTGACCCTGGCCTTTTACAGCCTCTGGCCGGATCTTCTCTCTCAATTATTTTACGGCCGCGAGCCCTACAAGGCCCTGGTGGTCAGCCAGGACGATTCCTTTTTCGGAAAAACGCTGGTTCACTTGATCAACAAGGGAACGTCGAATTTAATTCACGCCGAGCTTTACGACGGTTATCGCGTCGACATGAATCATTTGGCCCGGCTTCCCTATGATTTAATCATCACCGACTTTTTCGTTGAGTCCGTGCCGGAAGGGGCCTTGGTCTATACTTTCGGCCAACTGCCCTCGCCCTATGAATTGCAGGGCCTGTGCCGCGATTTAAGAATTAAGAAGCAGGGATACGACACCGATTTCAAAAAGCGAAAAGGCTATACGGATATTTCGGAATTTAAGCGGCTACTCGCCGTTTATTCGTAATAAAAAATGACCCCGAGCTTCCGTCACTGCGGAAGGCATCGGGGTTTCTTTATGCCTTTTGATCGAGGGCGTCAAGTACCTGAATCAGGGCGAGTTTTATGTGTTCGTAAGTAAGGCCGCCTTGGAAATACACGCGGTAGGGCGCGCGCATGGGACCGTCGGCAGACAATTCGATGCTGCTTCCTTCGATAAAGCCGCCCGCCGCCATAATGACCTGATCTTCGTAGCCGGGCATATCCCAGGGATAGGGCGTAACATGGGAATCCACCGGCGAGGCCGCCTGAATAGCGCGGCAAAAACGCACGAGATTTTCCGGCGTCTCTAAGGCAATGGATTGGACGATGTCGCTTCTCGGATCCGTGGATGCAGGGATGCAGTCGTAGCCCATGGTTTCGAATGTTTTCGCAAAGAGCATGGCGCCTTTTATGCACTGGGCCACGCGATGGGGCGCGAGAAACAGGCCCATTAAGGTGTTTCGGGTTTGCCCGAAGGAGAGGCCGCATTCCTTGCCGATGCCCGGCGCCGTCAGTTCCGCCGCCACTCGCTCGATGATTTCTTCGCTTCCGACGACGTAGCCGCCGGATAGACTCAGGCCGCCACCGGGATTCTTTATGAGGGAGCCCGCCATAACATCGACGCCGATTTCCGTGGGCTCGATTTTTTCCGTAAATTCGCCGTAGCAATTATCGAGAAAAATTATGCCGTCGTAGCTTTTTCTGATTTCTTCCACCGCTCGCTTGATTTCATCGACGGTAAAGGCCCGTCGATCGGAATAGCCGGTGGAGCGCTGCATAATCACAAGATCCGCGTCATGGGACACGAAATCGCTAATGGCTTCGTAATCCATGGCGCCATCATCTTTTAAAGGAAGCTCCCGATAACCGATACCTTCAGATTTCAAGTTCCCCGGCGCATTCCCGGCGGTGCCCAACACTTTGTGCAAGGTGTCGTAGGGAGAGCCGGAAACGGAGGCGATGGTATCTCTCGCCTTCGTCAAGGCTTTTATAGTGAGGGCGATGGCGTGGGTGCCGGAAACCATATTGGGCCGCACCAATGCGTCTTCCGTGTGAAAGAGTGCGGCGTAAACGGCCTCCACCTTTTCCCTGCCTACATCCCCGTAGCCGTAGCCGGTCGCCCAGTTGAAATCCGCCGACGCCAATCGTACGGATTGCAGAGCCTTTAATACTTTTTCCTGATTAAATAAACAAATCTCATCCAGTGCAGCAAAGGGTTCTTGAAGGCTCGCTTCAATCGCCATTAAATCCGCGATCTGTACCATATTTTTCTCTCTCCAGTTCTAAAATCTTCTCAAGTGCCGCATCTTTCGTCAATTCAGACATGGGAATGAACACCGCATCTTCTTCCTTGCGAAACCAGGTCATCTGCCGCTTGGCAAAATTTCTGGAATGTTGTTGGATTTTTTCGATGGCAGTGGCTTCATCCCACTCCCCTTTTATATACTTCACCACTTCTTTGTAGCCGATGGATCCCATAGGCTTCACATCGCCGCCGTAGACCCTATAGAGCTCTTCCACTTCATCGTAGAGCCCCGCCTCCACCATTTTCAGTACGCGGCGGTTAATTCGATCGTAAAGCGCGTCCCGCTCCCAATCCAACACGATGTACAGCGGATCGACGCCTTTGCGCTTTTTCCGTAGTTGCTCTGTTTCCACATGGCCGGATTCGATTCGTTCCAGGGCGCGAATGACGCGGCGGGGATTGTTTAAATCCACGGCCTCCGCCATGGTCGCGTCCTTCTCCTTCAATAAAGCCACCATATATTCGAGTCCCCGTCGATTATAAAGATTGTTGAGTTCCTTTCGACGTTCGGTTGAAGGCTTTTCGGAAAAGTCCAAATCGTAAATTAAGCTGTGAATGTAAAGGGCCGTTCCCCCGCAGACGATGGGAATCTTTCCCGCGCGCCACAGATCTTCAAAAATCGGCGCGGCGGCTTCGTAAAAATCGGCGGCGGAATAAAATTCGTGAGGATCTTTTATGTCGATAAGATGGTGGACAATGCCCTCCGTCTCCTCCGGCGTAATCTTTCCGCTACCGATCGTAAAACCGCGGTAAACCTGCACGGAATCCGCGGAAATGATCTCCGTATGGAGTTTTTTAGCGAGGGCCACGGAAAGGTCGGATTTCCCGGAACCGGTGGGCCCGGTAATTAATATGAGCGGTTTCATAGTCCCTCCCTTAAAAACAGTTTTTCGAAGGCGCGTTTTTCCACGTGAATCATGGTCGGGCGCCCGTGCGGACAGGTAAAGGGCGTGTCCGCGTCGTTTAATTCCTCGAGAAGGGCGTAGGCTTCTTTTTCGGAAATGGTATCTCCTGCTTTAATGGCGCTTCTGCATGCGAGGCGCATGATTTTATAAATGTTTTGCTCTTTCACATTGACGCCCTCGTTCAATAGATGAATGGAGTCCAAAAAGAATTGCCGAAAATCGTCGATTAATATATGCTCCGGCACCTCGCGAATCACGATGTCTTGCTCGCCGAAGACTTCGGGATAAATACCGAGGCGTTCATAGTCGGCCATATGTGTTACCACGGCGTGCATTTCCTCGGGACTCAGGTGCATGGTAATGGGCGCGAGAAGGAGCTGGGTCGCCACGGCCCGTTCACGAATTTTTTTGCTGTAACGTTCGTAAAGAATTCGCTCGTGGGCCGCGTGCTGATCCACCACGAGGACGCGGTGATCCTTCTTGTTTTCAAAAAGCACGTAGGTTTTGAACACTACGGCCAAAAATTGGTAAAGACTTACATCAAGGGGCTGCACTTTTTCCGTCGCTTCCGCTTCTGTTTCTATATCAATTCTTTCTGTATCGGGGGAAGATTCCGTAAGCGAGGGCTCTGTTTTATCCCCGTACACTTTTTTATCTTCCGCCGCAAGGGCCACGCGATCGGAGTAGTCAAATTCCGGCACTTTCGGCTTCTCTCTTTCGATCTTTCGTTCTCTGCTCAACTCAAAGATTGTTTTTTCCGGTACCGGCGCTTCCGCTTTTTTCGTATCTTCATTTAGGGCATCGATCGAAGGAATCTCCCGCTTAGGCAGAAGTTTCTCTTCCGCCAAACGCTCCAAAATCGTCGTCAGTTGATTTTCATTGGACAGACGAATTGTTTGCTTCTGCGGGTGAATATTCACATCGATTAAGATGGGGTCGATGGTAATGTAGAGGACGTAGACCGGATAGTGGTTCAAGGGAATTAAGGAACGATACACCTTTCGAATGGCCCGGGCGATGTCGTTGCTCTTGACGCCGCGGCCATTTACGAACAGAAATTCCCGATCCGGCGTCGCCCGGTGGAGCAAGTTATTGCCGATAAAGCCTTCGATTTTGTAAGATTCCGTATCGAAGGAAATAGGCAGGAGATTTTTTGCAATGTCCTTTCCGAGAATGGAATAGATATGATTGATCTTGTCGTCGGAGACTTTCGAATGGAGCAAGGTCTTTTGATTGCGGGATAGGTGGATGGAGACGTCCTGATGGCTCAAAGCCAATAGTTCCACCACTTCGACGATGCGGCGAATTTCTTTCGTCGTAGTGTTTAAAAATTTCTTTCTCACCGGGGTGTTGTAAAAAATATCCCGCACGATCATCGTCGTGCCTACCGGTGCGCCCACGGGCTCCCCTCGGGATACGACTCCTTTTTCCACGGTAAATCGGTAGGCGAAGTCGCTCTCGGCCGTTTTCGTCACGCATTCCATTTGGCTGATATTGGCGATGCTTGCCAATGCCTCGCCGCGAAAGCCCAAGCTCGTAATCATATCTAAATCGGAAATGGTACGAAGCTTTGATGTGGCGTGGCGGGAAAATGCCTTGGTAATCTGGCTTTTTTCGATGCCGTCGCCATTGTCGGCGATACGAATTTCGTCTAAAAGATTATCCGATAAGCGAATGCTGATTCGATCGGCATTTGCGTCGATGGCATTTTCAACCAATTCCTTAATGATGGAGGCGGGATTTTCGATGATTTCGCCCGCAGCGATTTGAGAAATGGTCTGATCGCTTAATGCATAAATTTCACGCATCGGCATCCTCCTTTAAGGCTTCGAGAAGCATCAGGGCTTCTAAGGGCGTCGTTTGATTGATGTCGATGGATCGAATTTTTTCCCGCAATGGATCCGGCCCCTTGTCGGCGACGACGACATCGTTTCTTACAGATTCTACGGCTTTTCCACGGCCGTCGGATTCCAAATGATCGAGAACATTTCGCGCCCGCTCGATGACCTCGTCTTTTACACCGGCAAGCTTCGCCACGTCGATACCGAAGGAGTAATTGCTTTGGCCGACAATAATTTTCCTTAAAAAGCGGATCTCGTCGTCCACCTCTTCCGTGGCTACGGTCACATTCAAAATGCCGTCGTAGCGATTTTCCAGTTCCGTGAGTTCGAAATAGTGGGTGGCAAAGAGGGTCTTCGCGCGCACTTCTTTGTAAATGTATTCGATAATGGACCAGGCGATGGAAAGGCCGTCGTAGGTGCTGGTGCCCCTGCCCACTTCGTCGAAGAGAATCAAGGAACGCGCCGTGGCGAGGCGCAAAATTTCCGCCACCTCCGTCATCTCGACCATAAAAGTGGACTGGCCCCGCGTCAGGTAATCGGAGGCGCCGATCCGCGTAAAGATTTGATCAACCATGGGCAGATTCGCCTCTTCCGCCGGCACGAAGGAACCGATTTGGGCCATAATCTGAATCAAAGCTACTTGGCGCATGTAGGTGGATTTGCCTGCCATATTGGGTCCAGTGATAATCTGGAGAAGGACCTTCTCGTCGTCTAAATAGGTGTCGTTGGGAATATAGGGCTCATCCATGGTGCGCTCCACCACAGGATGGCGACCGTCTTTAATAAAGAGCACACCGCCGTCGTTGAAGCGGGGCCGGCGGTAATTGTATCGCTCCGCCACCTCGGCCAGAGCACAAGCCACGTCCAGTTTCTGTATGGCTTCGGACAAATGCTGAATGGACGGAAGCTTCGTTGCGATGCGCCTTTCAATGGCCTCCAAAAGCTCCAATTGCCGCTCCAGTGCGCGCTCTTTTCCGTGGAGGATCTCCTCTTCCCTATTTTTCAACTCTTCGGTGAAAAATCGTTCGCTGCCCACGAGGGTCTGTTTTCGGATAAAATGCTCCGGCGCCTGATCCACATAGGATTTCGACACCTCGAAAAAATAACCCAGTATTTTATTGTACTTTATTCGCAGATTCTTAATGCCGCTGGCTTCACGCTCTTTTTCTTCCAGCTGCAAAATCCATTGCTTGCCGCTTTCGGAAAGAGCGAAGAGTCGGTCCAACTCCTCGTCCACGCCATGGGCCATAAAGCGCTGTTCCCGATAGTTTGCCGGCAACTCGTCGATAAAAATTTCCCGCAACTGATCCGAAATCTCTTCCATGAGATCCACGCCGTCAAAAATTTTAAGGAGAGCTTCGTTCTCCGCCTTCTTGAGAAGCCGAACAATCAGCTGCACCGCCTCTAAACTCTTTACGAGTCGCTCAATTTGTTTCGGCGTCATGGTCTCGTTGGCGATGTATATGGACAGGCGGTCGATGTCGTAGATCGCCGCCAGCTGCTCCTGCAAATCGTCGAACAAAATCCGGTCGCCGTGAAGGGAGTCGATGCGATCGTAGCGTTCATTTAGCGCCTTTTCATCCATTAACGGGCGCAAGATGGACGTGCGCAAATAGCGGCTCCCCATTTTCGTCTTGCAACGATCCAAAATGGCGTAGAGGGAGTGTTCCTTTTGATTGTCGTGGTTGTTGTTCACGAGCTCCAAATTGCGAATGGTGGTTTCGGAAAGATCCATAACAGCGTCGTGATCCTCACGGGCGGAGATGTGAAGGTGGGTCTGTCTGCGATGCTGCGTCGCTTCCAGATAAGCCAGTAAATTGGCGAGGGCGACGCTGTCGTAGTCGATTTCCCGATTCAGTTCTTTGTAAGACGCTAAAATTTCGCGATGGTCCCGAGACACTTCGCCATTCTTTAAAACATCGTAGCGTTTCGCCAGTTTTCGAATTGTGGCCTTTTCCGAAAAAGCACGATCATAGAGAATCTCCGCCGGACGGTAAAGGGAAAACTGCTTTTCGAGAAAACTTTCGGTTTCCCGCTTGTCCCAGCAGACTTTTCGGTCCATGTATACTTTTCCCGCCGGATAATCGCAATGCGCCAGCTCCACGATCTTTCCCTCCCGGGCGATGCTCGTAAGAATGCGGCTCTCCTCCCCTTCATCTTCGTCGATAAAGGTGCCGGGGGTGACGACCTTCGTGACTTCTCTTTTCACCAGGCCCTTGGCTTGTTTCGGATCCTCCACCTGATCGCAAATGCTCACGGAATGGCCCATTTTCACCAGGCGCTTTATATATTGATTGGCCACGCGATAGGGCACGCCGCACATGGGGATCTTTTCATCCAACCCGCCGCTTTTTTTTGTGAGCGTCAAATCCAAAAGATCGGAAACGACGATGGCGTCGTTAAAGAAGAGCTCGTAAAAATCCCCGAGGCGATAAAATAAAAAAGCATCAGGGTTTTCATTTTTTGTTTCGACGTAGTGGCGCATGGCCGGCGTTAATTTTTCGAAATCACTGCTTTCCATGAACGATTTCTCCTTCTAAAGAGAATGTATTGCCTCCTGTAATTTTCACCGGCACCATTTTGCCGATGGAATCCGCATCGTATGGCGCGTGGACCAGTTTGAATCCGGCGGTCCGTCCGCTCATTTTCGTCGGATCGTTTTTACTTACCGATTCAAACAGCACCTCTTGCACCGTGCCGTGCAGGGCTTCATACTTTTCTCGTTGAATGGTATAAACCGCATCTAGAAGGCGTTGGAACCGCGCGTCCTTCACGTCCTTCGGCACTTGATTTTCCATTTTATCGGCGCGGGTGCCTTCCCGTCTCGAATAAATAAAGGTAAAGGCGTTGTCGTATTTAACACGCTTCACCAAATCCAAAGTGTCTTCGAAATCTTCTTCCGTCTCGCCGGGAAAACCAACCATAATATCCGTGGAAAGAGAAATATCCGGACGAACGGCGCGCACTTTGTCGATCAGTGTAAAGTAATCTTCTCGGGTGTAATGACGATTCATCATCTTCAACACGCGATTCGAACCGGATTGCACAGGGAGATGTAGGTAATTTGCGAGCTTCGGCAGATCCTTGTAACAGGCAATTAAATCATCGGACATATCCTTCGGATGGGAGGTAGTAAAGTGGATGCGCTCAATCCCCTCCACCTCGTGTACCATGCGCAGAAGCTCGGCAAATGTGATTTTTTCCTCTAGATTTTTTCCGTAGGAGTTCACATTTTGCCCCAACAGAGTCACTTCGTTGACCCCGTCCGCCACGAGGTTTTTAATTTCGTCTAAAATATCTTCCGGTTCCCGAGAGACCTCGCGGCCACGGGTATAGGGCACGATGCAATAGGTGCAGAAATTATTGCAGCCGTAGACGATATTCACGTAGGCCGCATTTCCGGCCGTTCGAGAATAAATTTGATTGTCGAAATTCGTATAGCTTTCGTCAATATCCACCACGGCGTTTTTCTTGTCGTCGCTTTCCAAAATCAGCTGAGGCAGACGGTAGATGTTGTTCGTGCCGAAGACGATGTCCACGTGGTTAAACGTGTTCAGCACATAATCTCTGGATTCCTTTCGCTGCATCATGCAACCGCAGACGGCCACTTTTAAATCTTTGTTTTGCTTCTTAATATGCTTTAAGCGACCGATGTGCCCGATCACCTTGTCTTCCGCGCTGTGGCGAACGGAACAGGTATTGATAATCGCCAGGTCCGCTTCTTCTTCCCGATCGATCTCTTTAAAGCCCATGGTATTTAATAATGTTTTTATTTTTTCAGAATCATGTTCATTCATTTGACAACCATGAGTAATTA
>QWCQ01000265.1_pt1 | contig 41435 bp, 43 predicted proteins | sample 1972701 | NCBI WGS metagenome assembly QWCQ01 (sample SAMN09866704, study PRJNA288562) | Human gut metagenome isolate pre4_stool, whole genome shotgun sequencing... | reverse complement strand
AGCATAAAACAAATCGTTACACCAATAATTTGAAATTTATAATCAAACAATGTCTTAAAAATTTCACCTAAATCAATCTCTTCATCTTTAATTAAAATTTCTTCTTTATTCAAAATATTTTCCTAAAATTAAATTTAAATAGTTTATAATATCTACTCTTAAAAGCTATTTAAAAACTACATATTGTCTTTTATTTCATTTACGAATTTGATAAATTTATCCTCTATCTCGTTTTTTAAACTCTCATCTGTACTTTCAAATCTTGCTACTAAAACTGGCGTTGTATTGCTAGCCCTAAGTAACGCCCAAGCATTTTTAAAATGCACTCTAACGCCATCTATTTCTATAACTTCTAAAATTTCAGGCAAACCAAGTTCATTTAAATGCTCCTTAAAAACTTCAATTATTTTAAATTTATTTTCTTCATTTACTTCTATTTTTATCTCATCAGTGCTATAAATTTTAGGAAGTTTATCAAGCTCAGCTTCTAAATTTATACCATCTTTAATAAGTTCTAAAACTCTCATCATTGCATAAATCGCATCATCGAATCCAAAATATCTATTTTTAAAGAAAATATGTCCACTAACTTCAGCTCCAAGATCAAAATCACCATCTTTTAATATTTTTTTAATATTACTATGACCAGTTTTACTCATAAAAGTTGTGCCAAATTTATTAATCTCTTCATAAATACTTTGTGAAAACTTAACCTCTCCAACAATTTTAGGATCTTTTAAATTCAAAGCAAAAAGATACGCTAATTCATCGCCCTTTATATTTTTATTTTTTGTTAAAACTGCTATTCTGTCGCTATCACCGTCAAATCCAAAGCCTATCTCAAAACCATCATTTAATTTTGCTTTTAAATCTTTTAAATTTTCTTCCACGCTTGGATCTGGGTGATGATTTGGAAAATTTCCATCAGGTTTAGGATATAAAATTTCCATATTTAAATTTAAGTTTTCTTTTAATTTTTCTAAAACAATTCCCGCTGTTCCATTGCCTGCATCACTTACTATTTTTAAATTTAAGTTTTTTAAATGCTCAAAACTTTTTGTTAAATACTCAATATATGGAGTCAAAACATCAAATTTATTGGTTTTAAAATTATCCTCTATTTTAATATCATTATCAATTACATTTTTAACTTTTGTTTTTAAAATTTGAAGATCTCTTCCAAAATAACTATCTTTAAAAATTGTAACTTTAAATCCATTATAGTTTTTAGGATTATGTGAGCCTGTTATCATAATATTTGCATCAAAAAAATCTTTAAAAACACTAAAATATCCAACTGGAGTTGGAAGCATTCCTATATCAAAAATTTTAATTTCAGCTTTATTTAGACCGCTTAATAGCCAATTAAAAAGGCTATTTGCACTAAGTCTTGCATCATATCCTACACTTAGAGTTTTAACCCCCCTATTTTTCATCTCAAGCCCAAGTTCATAACCAATAGCCTTAACTGAAATTTCATTTAATTCAGTTTCAAAAATACCTCTTATATCATATTCTCTAAAAATATTTTCTATCATAAATTTCCTTTTTTATTTTTGGAATGAAAATTATATATAAAATTAATTAAAACTTGGTAAAGTTTCAATTTCTACTCTTGCAAAAGTGCATCAATAGGATTTAATTTACTAGCATTTTTTGCAGGTAAATATCCAAAAATAGTTCCTACTAAGCATGATGACATTAAAGCAATAATTGCTGGCATTGTACTAAATTTCATATAAAAATTTCCGCTTATTGAGTTAAATAAATAACCAAAAGAGTAAGCTGTTAATAATCCTATAATGCCTCCAATAATGCATAAAATTATAGCCTCTATTAAAAACTGTATTAAAATATCGCTTTCTTTTGCTCCAATTGCCATTCTTATGCCAATTTCTTTTGTTCTTTCACTCACGCTTACTAGCATTATATTCATAACGCCAATTCCCCCAACTATCAATGAAATCAAAGCAATTGATGAAATTAAAAGCCTCATCGTAGCCATTGTGCTTTCAACTGTTTTTTTGATAGTATCTGAATTTCTTGTAAAAAAATCTTTTTTTCCATGTTTTTGAGTTAAGATAGCAACTATAGCCTCTTCTGCAAGCTGGGCATTTATATCATCTTTTACCTTTACTGTGATGCTGTGAATATGCCTATCACCTGTAATTTTGTTAATAACAGTTGAAAAAGGTGCGTAAAGTCTTAAGTTATCACTTCCACCAAATGCGTTTTCATCTTCTTTTGCTATACCAATTATTTTAAGTGGTTTTTGATTAAAAAATATATTCTTTCCAAGTGGATCTTCATATTTAAAAAATGAATTTTTTGTATTTTGATCTATGATAACAACTGAGCTTGAGTTTGCTATATCACTTAATTCAAAGCTTCTTCCAGTTTGAATTTCTATACCATTAACTGCTAGAGAATTTACCCCACCACCTCTTAAATTTGCATTTAAACTTAAATTTTTATAAGTTATCACACCACTTGTTGAAGTATTTGGCGTAGAATAATCTAAATAATTCTGCATTCCTAAAATTCTTGAGTCATCTACGCTTAAGCTTTTTACCTTTCCAGCTCTTAAATCACCAAAATTTTTTCCAGGATAGATATTTATCGTATTTGTTCCAATTGCTCTAATTGATGATAAAATTTTCTCTTGTGAACCCTCGCCAAGAGCCACAACACAAATAACAGATGCAATTCCTATAATAATTCCAAGCATTGTTAAAAAAGATCTTAATTTATGAGAAAAAATTGAACTTATAGCCATTTTTAAAGCTTCTAGAAATTTGTATCCAAAAGATGATTTGTTTTTATTTTTGTCTAGATCTTGTATAGTAAATTTTTCATTTTTCTTAGTTTCATCATTTATGATTTTTCCATCTTTTATCTCAATTATCCTATTTGCGTAATTTGCAACATTTTTATCGTGCGTTACTAAAATTATTGTATGTCCGTTTTTATGTAAATTTGACAAAATTTCCATAACCATAATGCCACTTTTACTATCCAAAGCTCCAGTTGGCTCATCAGCTAAAATAACTTCTCCGCCATTTATTAAAGCTCTTGCTATACTAACTCTTTGTTGCTGTCCTCCACTTAATTGATTTGGTTTGCTATAGGCTTTTTCTTTTATATCAAGCTTATCAAGCAAGTTTAAGCCTTTTGTTTTTCTATCATCTAAACCTTCATAAATACCTGGCAAACAAACATTTTCAAGTGCAGTTAAATTTGAAATTAAATTATATCTTTGAAACACAAAACCAAATTTTTTTCTTCTAAGACTTGCTTTTTCATCGCTTGAAAACTTGCTTATGTCTTTATTATCAACATAGTATTTTCCACTGCTTTGCGTATCTAAGCAGCCAATTATATTCATTAAAGTTGATTTTCCACTTCCACTTTGTCCAATTATAGCTACAAATTCACCCTTTTTAATCTCTAAATTTATATCATTTAAGACTTGGACTTTACCAAGATTAAAATTTTTATTAATATTTTCAAGTTTTAGCAAAACTATATCCTAGTATTTTTTCCGCCAGGGTGTGAAACTTTATGGTTTTTTCCAGTTTGATGGGCTTGGCTATTTAAAATAATATTATCGTTTTGACTAATACCACTTTTAATTTCACTATAAAACCCATCACTAATTCCAACTTTTACCTCTTTTTTAATTGGCTTTTCATCTTTTAAGATTTTTACAAAAAACTTATCGCCCTCTTTTATAATTGCATTTTTTTGTAAATAAATTGCATCTTTTACCTCTTCTATAACTATTTCATTTTCAGTAGTCATGCCTATTTTTAAAAAATTATTGCTATTATCAACTAAAATTTTTGCATAGTAATAAACAGCTTCATTTTTTTGTGAGTTTTGTGTATTTTTTACACCATCACTTAAAGTTGTCATTGCAGGATCGATGCTTGAAATAATTCCATCAAATTTTTTATTTGGATCAGCTAAAATCGAATATCTTACTTTCATTCCAGTTTTTACTCTAGGCAGATCACCTTCAGCTATTTGCATATTTATCTCAAGTTTTGAAAGATCGGCTATTTGAACTATTAAAGGGGTTGTTTGATTTGCATTTACAGTTTGTCCCTCTTTTACAATTGTTGAGATCACAACACCATCAAGCGGGGATAGAATTTGCGTATAGCCTAAATTTGTCATAGCCGTATCAAGAGCAATTTGATTTTGTAAAACTCTAGCTTTTATTTGAGAAATTTGAGCTATTTTTAAAGCAACTAAATCATACGCATCATCCAAAGCTTCTTTTGAAGTTGCATTTTTGTTATAAAGAGTTTTTTGTCTTTTATATTTTGAGTTTAGGATTTTTAATGAAATTTCACTTGCGTTTAAATCAGCTAGTAAAATTTCATTTTCTGCTTTTAGCTTTCCAACTTCGTTGCTTTGCTTAACAGAATCAATTTTAGCAATAATTTCACCTTTTTTTACTATATCGCCTGTTTTTACAAAAAGTTTTTGAATTTGCCCACTAACTTGAGCTCCAACATCTATTAAATTTTGCGCACTAACCTCGCCAGTTGCAACTACAACATTTGCAAAATCCCCTTTTGTTGGCTTAATAGTAAAATAATCGACCTCTTCTTTTTTATTAAAAAACTTAAAACAGGCTATAACAATAAGCAAAATTACTATAAAAAATATCCACTTTTTTTTCATAACTCTCTTTTCATATTTTATTTATCATTATTTTAAAAAGATGATACTACTAAAATGTAAATAATATATAAAATTAACTGTTTTTTAGCCCATAATATTTCATTATTTTTTTATGAATGAGTAGAGAAAGATAGATTATACCACCACCAATTATAAGTTTTAAAATATCAGCTTTTGCTCCAAAAAATATTAAATTTACTAAAATTGCAGTTGGGATTAAAGCGTTATTCATAATAGCCAAAACCCCACTATCAACTTCACAAGCTCCTTTGTTCCATAAGAAATATCCAATTGCACTAGCTCCTATACCAAGCCATAAAATAACTAAAATTTGAGTTAAATTAAGAGTTGTTTTTGAACTATCTCCAAAAATCAAAAATGCCACACAACAAGGTATTATAGCTCCTAAAAAGAAAAATCCAAAATTATGCATTTGGTCTTTAAGTCCCTTTTTTTCAAGCATAAATTTATAAGCACTTTGACCAAAACCAAAGCAAATATTTGCTCCTTGAATAAGCAAAAAACCTTTTAAAAATCCCTCATTTATATTTCCAAATTTAATTATAAAAGCTCCAAATACTGCAAGTCCAACGCTTAAAAGATAAAGTTTTCTAAATTTAAAACTAAATAAATCATAAAAAATAGTAACATAAAAAGGAGTAAAAATAGTAAATAATGCAACTTCAACAACGCTTAAATATGAAAAACTTGCATAATAAAACAGATACATCACACCAATTTGAAAAGCCCCTATAAACGCTGTTGTAAAAGCTAATTTAGGATTATTAAATCTCATAAATGGTAAAAAGCAAATTAATGCAACACTAACTCTTAAAAGTGCTAAAAATGTGCTATCAACACCTTTTAAACAAACACCGATCAAACTAAAACTAAAAGCCCATATAATGGTAACAAAAATGAGTTTATTCATATTTTTCCCAAATTTAAAATTTTCACATAATTATAAAAAGTTAAATTAAATAAAAACAAAAGACATAAAAATGTCTTAAAAATCATATATCATAGACCAAAAAGGAGGGTTAAATGATCTCTTATGAAGTTAGCATAAAGCGTGGTGATTTACTTAATGAAAAAGCTGATATTTTAGTAAATCCATCAAATACTCTAATGCTGCTTGGAAGCGGTGTTTCAAGAGCATTTTTTGTAGATGTGGCGGTGGAGAGCTTGAATGTTTGATGCAAAAAAGGATTAAAAATAGCCCTTTAAAGCCAGGTGAAGTTGTAAAAACCATATCAAATAATGAAAATTTCACTCATATTTTTCACGCAGCTGTTTTAAACTATACATTTAAAAATCTGCCAAAATATCCAAATTTAGATGTTATTAAAAGTATTCTAAAAAATATCGATAATGAAATTTTGAGATATGGCAAATTTGACATTAGGCTTGGAATTCCTCTCATTGGGTGCGGTATTGGCGGACTTAGTAAAAAAGAGGTGATAAATTTGTATAAAAAACATTTTGTTAAAAACAGCAGTGCAAATATAAAGTGCAAAGTTGTGATATATGGATATACAAAAGAGGATTTTAATCTAATAAATGAAATTTTTAAAAAGGATATATAATGCAAAATTTAGCTAAATTTCGTTCTATTTCAGATATGCATGAGTGGGCAAAAGCAAATAATGCTCTAAATTTCAGAATTTATAAAGAAATTTATGAGTTAAAAATAAAAATTTATGATGGGATTACAAAAAATGATAGGAGTCATTTAATAAATTTCGATTGGCTGTTTGATGACGCAAAGATGATTGAATTTATAAATCCTAAAATGATCTTGTTTTTATCTATCTCAATACCAATAACACTTGCACATCTAAGGATAGAATACGCACATAATGAAAACTGGAGAGAGGAGAAAGAAAGTTTAAAATTTTATAATACAAATGACCTATATGATGAATTTTTGGATATAAAAAAAATGAAAAATTTGCCAATGCTGGAAAACTACGAGGCTCAAGAAGTTCTTCATTTTGCTTGCCAAATGGAAATAGGTCTACTTTCTGAAATGCTAAAGGAAAGCAAATACTCAGTTTCACAAGTGTGCTCAATGAGTTCTAATATAACTTTACAAATTTTACAAGGAAAATCAGATTTTGTATTTTTATAGAATAAATTTAATCTATCCTAGAAAAACTAGGATAGACTATTTTTATAATATAACTACTATTAAAAAATTGAAGGAGATATGATGAAAACTGGTGCTATTTTTTCAAAAGATAGAAAATATAGATATGTTCTTACTAGAATATGGTCTAATAAAAGTGAAGAAGGTGCTAAAATGGTTACTTTTATAGGATTTAATCCATCTACGGCCGATGAAAATGAAAATGATCCAACCATTACAAGATGCATTAATTTTGCAAAATCTTGGGGATATGATGGACTTTACATGATAAATTTATTTGCCTATGTCTCCACATCTCCAGATAAGTTAAATAATAATAACATTGATCCAATTGGAAATGAAAATAATAAATTTATAGCTAAATATACAAAAAAAGCTGATAAGGTAGTTTGTGCTTGGGGAAACAATGGTTCTTTTAAAAATAGGAGTAAAGAGGTTTTATTAAAGCTTAATGAAAAATATTATTTGGCATTAAATAAAACTGGCGAACCAAGGCACCCATTATATGTAGCAGCAGATACAAAATTAACAGCGTTTTAACGCTGTTAATTAAATGATTTGTTATCATTGTTTTGTCTTTAATGAAAATCTCTGTCTTAGGAGGTCAAAATACTCATCTGCGCTATTTACATCTAAAAATTTCATACTTCTTTTTACTGATTCAAAATCACCAATTGTTATATTACTTAGCTCTAAAAATGAGTTTAAAAGCTCCTGGCTTGGCTTAAAGCCTAAATTTTCACATCTATTTTGAAAGATATCTTTAGCCTGTATGAAATTTAAAGGTCTTAACTCCACCATAAAATCAAATCTTCTTAAAACCGCACTGTCTATTAGTTCAAACAAATTTGAAGTTGATATAAAAATGCCATCAAAACTTTGCATTGAGGTTAAAAACTCATTTACCATAGTTAGTTCCCAGCTTTTAGTAGCCCTATTTCTACTAAATAAAAAGCCCTCTATCTCATCGATTAATAAAATCGCATCTTTTTGCTTAGCCAGTAAAAAAGCATTTTTTATATTTTTTTCACTCTCGCCGATATAAGGTGACAACAGATCACTTCCAGTCTTTATAATAAGCTCTTTTTTAAGCCTGTCAGCCAGATAAAAAGCATAAGCGCTTTTACCACTTCCACTTGGCCCATAAAGACAAATTCTTACATCATTTTTTATTTTATTAGCTAGGTTTTCAAGATCATAATCAGAGTTTAAAAGTGTGATATCATACTCTTTTGGAGTGTACTTTATCTCTTTTTTAAACTCCATTTTACCATATCCAAAAGCATTGAGAGTATTGTTTGTAAGAAGTTTAAACTCATTTGAAGCATCTTTTAAATTTAGAGTTTCTATGACTTTGCTAACCTTAGCAATAGTAGCTGGTTGTAGATCGGGTGAGCTACTAAAAAGCTCTTTTGTTTCATCATCTACTAAATTTTTGGAGTATTTATTGATGATTTTGAGTTTTTGATTTTTAGGGATATCTTTAAACTCTATTATGAAGTCAAATCTCCTCAAAATCGCCTCATCGATACATCCAACATCATTTGTGATGTAAATAACAACTCTTTTATTGTTTTCAAGAGCGTAATTTACAAAGGCCTTATTGTCTTGTTTGTCGCGAGAATTGAGATTGAAAATATCCTCAGCCTCATCGTAGATAAAAATTGTCTCTTTGCTAACGAAATTTGATATAAAATCTATACTTGCTATCCTTGCTGTAGAGCTAACAATATCATAATCATCAAAATATGATTTTATGCCAAGTCCCAAAACACCGCATCTATTTGCTATTAGTGAGCAAATTTCACTTTTTCCAACACCTGGCTTTCCATAAAACAAAATATTTACCCCTTTAAGCTCATTTTCAATGGAGTATATTTTAAATAGGGAATTAAAACAGCTAAATCTTGCTTTATATGGTCAAAGTCACTAAATTTAAGATTGCTGGAGTGTAGTATTTGATAAACTTATATATGCCGTTTTCAACAAGCAGATATTTTAAAAAATCATTCTTTGTGTCGATTATATTTGCACGGTACCCAGAACCACCATAAAGTTTTACCATATATCTAAAAGAATTTTTTAACTCAAATGCTTCTTTTATATTTTCTATTGACTCGTTTAATATCCTAGAAAAAAATGTATAAATTTCTAACTCGCTTTTATAAGATGATGTCATTTGATCTAATATATAAGAATTATAATTTAATACAACAGCACCCATTCTAATAATATTTACTTGTGTGTTTGTAAGGCTTAAGGTATTTTGCAAGAAATTTAGATTTTTTTCCAAAATATCATCTTCATCTATCTTAAACTCTTTTTCATAAATATCAAGTTTTTCTTTTAGTTTGTTTAAAATCAGAGGAATTTAATCTTTTTCAAGCTTTATATCTTTATCCAAATACTCATATAAAACAGCCACTCTACCATCCATGAGTTTTAAAATAGCATCCAAATGAACAGCTACTCTAAGTTCCATTAATCTTATGATCTTTTCATAATAACTCATAAAGCCCTCCTTGATAAATTTATGATAAAATTATAGAGCTTTTCAAAGACATTTTTTTGTCATCATCTTAAAAAGGATAAAAATGGCAACGCAAGCAACTTTAGAAAAAGTGGCAAAAATTTATGAGCTACTTACAAAATCCCCAGTTAGCGAGAATTATCTATGCAAAATATTTAATAAAGACAAAAGAACTATCGCAAGATATATAAAAATTTTAAAAGATGATGGGATAAATATAAGGCTAAACAATAAAATTTATAGCATAACAGATCTAAAAAAAGATGAAAATGATGTTGTTTTTAGCCTTTTAAAAAACTTCACCCAAAATCAAGGATATGAAATTTATAAAAAATCAAAAAATCTATTTAAAGAGATCAATAAAGAGTATAAAAATGCTTTTTTTATACAGCCAAAAAATGAAAATTTAGATAATAGCGACTTAGAGTTTTTTAAAAGTTTGGCTTCTAGCATTGAAAATAAAGAGATGATAAACTTTACTTACAATGACTATAAATTTAGAGTCAAACCGCTTAAGATTGCAAATTGTGATGGTTTTTGGTATCTGCTTTGTTTGGATACAAATAAAGATGATAAATTTAAAAAGTTTCACCTAAAAAGTATAAAAAACTTAACTATTTTAAATGAAAAATTTACAAATGCAAAAGATATTGAAGCAAAACTCAAAAACGCCAACTCAATCTGGTTTGATATAGATAGCCAAGGCTTTATAGTTGAGCTTTTGGTTGATAACTCTATTTTAAAATTTTTAGAAAGAATTCCACTAAAAACACAAGCAATCATCCGCAAGCAAGATGAGAGCGAAGTACATTTAAAAGTCTCAAACTACTATGAAATCTTGCCATTTATCTTACAATTTATCCCATTTATCAAAGTCATCGCCCCAAATGACCTAAATGAGCATTTAAAAAACTTACTAAGTGAGTATTTAAAGTCAATTTAGATCCAAAATAAGACTTATTAAATTAATCTTTTATATAAATTAAGGTAAAATAGCCAAGTTATATGATTTTAAAAGGTTGATAAATGAGTGAGATTTCAGTTGTGATTTTAGCTGCTGGTTTTGGAACTAGAATGAAATCAAACAAGGCAAAAGTACTTTTTGAACTATCCGGAAAGCCTATGATTTGCCATATATTGCAAAAGGCTTATGAATTAAGTAACGATGTAAGTGTAATATTAAATTATCAATTTGATGAAGTTAAAAAAGTAGTTTTAGACAGCTTTGCAAATACAAAAATCTACAAACAAGATGTTGAAAATTTCCCTGGAACTGCTGGAGCACTAAAAGATGTTAAACTAAATTCAAAAAAAACTATTATTTTATGTGGTGATATGCCTTTAATAAAACTTGATGATATAAAAAAGCTTGCTAGTTTTAAAAGTGATGCAGCACTAAGCGTGTTTAGGGCAAAAAACCCAAAAGGCTATGGACGAGTTATAACAAATTCCAATAATGAAATTCTAAAAATAGTTGAAGAAAAAGATGCAAATGAGGATGAAAAAAGCATAAATTTAGTAAATGCTGGATGTTACGCTTTTAAAAGTGAAGTTTTAGCTAAAATTTTACCACTCATAAAAAATAATAACACTCAAAATGAATACTATCTAACAGACAGCATAGAAATAGCTAAAAGTATGAATTTAACTTGCCAAGCTATTGAGGTTGATGAGAAAAATTTTATGGGAATAAATGATAAATTTGCTTTAAGTATTGCAGAAGAGATAATGCAAGATAACATAAAAGAAAATTTGATGAAAAGTGGCGTTAAGATGAGACTTCCAAAAACTATTTACATAGATTGTGAGGCAAAATTTCAAGGAGAATGTGAGCTTGAAGAAAATGTAAGTATAATAGGAAAATGCGATATAAAAGATAGCATCATAAAAAATGGAAGTGTTATAGAAAGCTCTAAAATTGATAGCTCCGATATTGGACCACTTGCACATATTCGTCCAAAATGCGATATAAAAAACTCTCATATTGGAAATTTCGTAGAGCTTAAAAATGCAAAAGTCAATGATATAAAGGCTGGACATTTAAGCTATTTAGGTGATTGTGAAATTGATAGTGGCACAAATATCGGTTGTGGAACTATAACTTGTAATTATGATGGAAAAAATAAATTTAAAACTATAATTGGAAAAAATGTGTTTGTAGGAAGCGATACACAATTAGTTGCACCTGTAAATATCGCCGATGATGTAATAATCGCTGCTGGCTCAACTGTTACAAAAGATGCCAAAAGTGGGGATTTAGTAATAAATCGAGTAAAACAAACTAATAAAAGTGGGTTTTACTATAAATTTTTTGGAGATAAAAAATGATATTAAAAGATAAAAAAATACTTCTTGGAGTTTGTGGAAGCATAAGTTTTTATAAGGCTTTTGAAATCTTATCAAGTTTAAAGAAACTTGGCGCTGATGTTTATGTAATGCTAAGCGATGGGGCTTTAAAATTTGTAAATTACGAAGCATTTGAAGCATTAAGCAATCATAAAGTATTGTGTACTAAAACTGAAAATTGGCAAGAAGGAATTAACCACATTGAATATTCCAAAATGGACCTTATAGTTTTAGCACCAGCTAGTGTAAATTCTATAAATAAACTAGCTCATGGCTTTTGTGATAATATTTTCATCGAAACACTAATAGCCTCAAAAGCTCCTATTATCATAGCTCCAGCTGCAAATACAAATATGCTTGAAAATGAGATAACAAAAGATTCTATAAAAACATTAAAAGAAAAAGGTGTTAAATTTATTGAGCCAGTTACAAAAACTTTAGCTTGTGGAGATGTTGGAAAAGGAGCTCTTGCAGAAATTGAAAGCATTATAAACGCAGTAAAAAAAGAGTTTTTAAAAGATGATTTTTATGTTGGAAAAACAGTTATTATTACAGGTGGATCAACAAGTGAAAAGATAGATGATGTAAGAGTAATAACAAATCTATCAAGTGGAAAAACTAGCAAAGCTTTAGCTGATGCTTTTTACTTACTTGGAGCAAATGTTGTTTTTATAAGTAGCTATGACTATAATGTGCCATACAAATTACTTAAATTTGATAGTTCTTTTGGGCTTCAAAGTGCTCTTTTAACACAAAAAATGAACGCTGGTGATATCGTGCTAATGACAGCTGCTGTGAGTGATTTTATCCCAAATAAAGTAAAAGGTAAAATAAGCAAAGATGATGTCGATGGTGTTTTAACCCTAAATTTTAGAAAAAACGAAGATATTATCTCTAAAATCACAACTCCAGGAGTTAAAAAAATAGGATTTAAACTTGAAGTAAAACAAAGCTCATCAGTTGATTTGGCAAAAAAAGCATTAAAAGATAAAGGACTTGATGCAATTTGTCTAAATATACTAAATGATGTTTTAACTTTTGGTAGCGAAAATACAAAGATAAGATTTATAACAAAAGATGAAAACATTGAAACTATTGAAGGCTCAAAACAAAGTGTTGCATTTAAATTAGCCGAACTTATAAAAAGACTTTTTAATGAATAAACTAAATCACCTTGCCATTATAATGGATGGAAATGGTAGATGGGCAAAAAAAAGAGGATTTATTCGAACAAAAGGTCATGATAGTGGTGCAAATGTGGTTGAAAATGTGGCTAAATTTTGCATAGATAAAGATATAAAAAATCTAACTTTATATGCTTTTAGCACTGAAAACTGGGCTAGACCAAAAAGTGAAGTTGAGTATTTAATTAAACTTTTTAAAGAATTTTTAATAAAAAAAGAGGAAATTTTTATAAAAAACGAGATTAAATTTGAAACAATTGGAGATTTAAACAAATTTGATGATGAGCTTTTAAATTTAATCGCAAACATAAAAGAAAAAACTACTATTTTTAATAAATTAACTTTAACCTTAGCTGTAAATTATGGCTCAAAAGATGAGATAGTAAGAGCGGCTAAAAAGCTAATATCAAAAGGTGATGAGATAAGTGAAGCAACAATTAGCCAAAATCTTGATACAGCAAAAATAGGTGATGTTGATTTGCTAATTCGAACAGGTGGAGAACAAAGGCTATCAAATTTTTTACTATGGCAAGCAAGCTATGCTGAGCTATTTTTTACTCCTACTTTGTGGCCTGATTTTTCATACAATGAACTTGAAAAAATAGTAGAAAAATACACAAAAATTCATAGAAAATTTGGAGGACTTTAATGATAATTTTATCAATTTTTTATTTTATAATTGGCATTTGTGTAGCATCTTTTAGCAATGTGTTAATTTATAGGCTTCCAAAAAATGAGAGTATAAATTTTCCAGCATCACACTGCCAAAGTTGCAAAACTCCTTTAAAGTGGTACCATAATATTCCACTTTTTTCTTGGATTTTTTTAGGTGGAAAATGTGCATTTTGCAAAAGTAAAATAAGTCCTCAATATCCACTAATAGAGCTTATGGGTGGAATTTTTATGCTAATTGCTTTATATAAAGAGTTTGAATTTAGTGGCTTTAATTTTTCACAAAATGAATATCTTATGCTTTTTAAAGCCTTGATGATAGGATTATTATTTATAATTTTACTTGCTTCAAGCGTAGTTGATTTCCGTTACACTGCCGTTCCTGATGCTCTTTTAAACTCATCTGTAGTTATTTCTTTACTTTATACATTTAGTTTTGATGGAGTTAAAAATGCTTTAATATTTGCAGCAATATTTTACGCAATAAGATTTATTTTAAGCAAGCTTAAAAAAATGGAAGCTATGGGACTAGCTGATATTTATCTATTTGCTTGCATGGGCGCTGTTTTAGGTCTAAATTTAGGATTTTTTGCTATATTTATAGGTGCAATTTTAACTTTGCCATTTTATGCAGCAGTAAGACAAAAAGACTATGAAATGCCATTTTTTCCATTTTTATCAATAGGACTTTTTGTGGTTTATTGCTTTGATGCTTACTCTTTAAAGTTCTTAAATTTTGTAATGTATGCATAAAATGAGCCCAGTATGAATAAAATAAATAGATATTTACTAACAAGCTTTATAAGTAGTTTTGCCTCACTTTTTAGTGTTTTATTTTTAATAATGTCGATTGTTTTTTTTATACAAATTGCAAAAATTACTTCTTTTATAGAGATAAATAGTTCTGAACTTTTTAAATTATATCTGTTTATGCTACCTAGAATTTTGATTTTTACAACACCAATTGCTTTTTTTGTTGCTTTAGCGGTTTCTCTTTTTAGGCTTTCAAGAGAAAATGAGAGTATTGTTATATTTACTTTTGGTTATCCATCTAAAAAAATAGCTAGATTTTTTTTGTTTCTTTCAACTATTTTATCCATAATTTTACTTTTTACTTCGCTTATAATGATGCCTTATGCAGAAAATTTAAAAGATAATTTTGTTGATTATAAAAAAACACAAGCAACTTTAAATCTAAAATCAAGCGAACTTGGACAAAAATTTGGTGAATGGCTTATTTTTATACAAAGTGATGAAAAACTTGATAAAAACACAATTTATAATGATCTAATAATGTATGCTCCAAAAAAAGGTAGTGAAAAAGAAAAAATTATCTTAGCCAAAAAAGGCGAGTTTAAAAGCGAAGATAGTGTTTTTAAAATGATTTTAAGCAACGGACTTATCTACACAGTTGATAAAAATATTCACATAACTTCATTTAAAAATATGATAATTCGCTCAAATCCAACAGGCGAGATAAGAGATGCAAACTCAGTAATTAATTATTGGATGAGTGCAAAAACCAATAAAAAAAGAGCAAAAGATTTAAGCATTTACACACTTGTTTCGCTATTTCCATTGGCTAGTGTTTTATTTGCAATAAGCCTTGGAATTGTTACTTATAGATATGAAAAAGGGTTTGTTTATGTTGGAGTTTTTGGAGTTTTATTTGTCTATTTTGCAAGCATTATGCTTTTAGCAAAAAAACCATTTATTGCAATTCCTGTTGTTTTTAGTCTATTTTTTATAACCTCATTATTTGCCTTTTATCAAAAAATATCTAAAAAATACTGATGAAAATAAAATTAATATACTCTTACAACGGTTCAAATTTTAGCGGCTCACAGTCTCAACCACATAAGAATTCAGTTGAAGATAGGTTAAAAATGGCACTTTTTAGGGTAGGAATATTTGAAAAACTTACAACTGCATCAAGAACAGACAAGGGAGTTCACGCGCTAAATCAAGTAAGCACTACAAATTGTGGAGAATTTTGGGATTTAAACAAACTAAAAGAACAGTTAAATCGCCATGCAAGGCCTCTTATGGATATAAAAAAAATTGAAAACGTATCTAGTGAGTTTCACCCAAGATTTAGCGCTAAAAAAAGAAGTTATAGGTATATTTTAAATCACTCAAATTTTAGTCCTTTTTTAGAAAATTTATGTCTTTTTTATGATGAAATTGATATGGAAAAACTTAATTTAAGCCTTAGTAAATTTATTGGAAAACATGATTTTAAAGAGTTTATGAAAACAGGAAGTGATATAAAAGATAGCATAAGAGAGATTTATAAAGCTTATGCGTTTTCATATAAAAATCTTACGATTATCAAATTTCAAGCAAATGGCTTTTTAAGATCACAAGTTCGCCTAATGGTAGCAAATGCCCTAAAAGAGCAAATTTCAAACCAAAAATTTACTTTAGAAAAGCCAATTACACGAATTCCAGCCCCTCCCAATGCTCTTTATCTAGAAAGAATTTTTTATTAAAAATTTATCTTAAATATTTTTTTAAAAATAGTCTATTTGAATTTTCTATAACTAACTATAAATTACCTTATTAAAATCGCCAATATACTATAGTTATCTATATCCAAATCACAAATCTACTAAAACCTAACGGATCTCCTATGTTGAAATTTATTATCTTTACCGCTTTTATTGTTGATATTTTACAAATTCTACTTTAAAGTTAGTTGGGGATTTTTTCCCAACTAACTATCTTCTACTTCAAATTTAAATCAAATTTGATAGCAAAAAGATATTTAAACTCGCTTTAATTTTATCTATTTACTTGGATGAACCATCTCTTTTGGAATGACATATCGATCAAACTCATCAGCTGTTAAAAATCCAAGTTTAACTACCGCCTCTTTTAAGCTTAAATTTTCATTGAAAGCTGTTTTTGCAACAAGAGCTGCCTTTTCATATCCTATATGAGGATTTAGGGCGGTTACAAGCATCAAAGAGTTATTTAAATTTGAGTTGATTTTCTCTAAATTTGGAGTTATTCCATCAACGCAGTGAATCTTAAAGCTCCTCATCGCATCACTTAAAAGTCTGATTGATTGCAAAAAGTTATATATGATAACTGGCTTATAAACATTTAGCTCAAAATTGCCCTGGCTTGCGGCAAATGCGATTGATGAGTGATTGCCATGAACTTGCACCGCAACCATAGTAAGAGCTTCGCACTGAGTAGGATTGACCTTCCCTGGCATGATAGAACTTCCTGGCTCATTTGCTGGCAAATTTATCTCACCAATGCCACATCTCGGTCCACTTCCCAAAAGTCTAATATCATTTGCTATCTTCATCAAATTTGCAGCCAAAGCATTTAACGCACCACTTGCAAAAACAACTCCATCATAACTAGTTAGTGCGTGAAATTTATTTGGACTGCTTATAAATTTATGTCCGCTAAACTCGCTAAGCTCCTTGCTTACAAGCTCGCCAAGTTTTGGGTGGGCGTTTATTCCAGTTCCAACAGCAGTGCCGCCAATTGCTAACTCTCTTAAGTCATCTAAGCTTCTTTTTATCTGTGAAAAAGAGTGCTCAAGCATCGATCTATATCCGCTAAATTCCTGTCCCAAAGTTAAAGGTGTAGCATCTTGAAGATGAGTTCTGCCTATTTTTACAATATCTTTAAACTCGTTTTCCTTTTTCAAAAATGACTCTTTAAGCTCATTTAAAGATGGTAAAAGGCTATTTTCTATCTCCAAAACAGAAACGATATGCATTGCAGTTGGGAAAGTGTCGTTTGAGCTTTGACTCATATTGACATGATCATTTGGATGAATTTTCTTTTCAACTCTAAAATCGGCTCCCAAAATTTCACTTGCCCTATTTGCTATGACCTCATTTAAGTTCATATTTGTCTGCGTTCCACTTCCAGTTTGCCAAATGGCTAGTGGAAACTCATCTTTCAAATCTCCATTTATAATCTCATCGCAAGCCTTTACAATGGCTTTTGTCTTCTCATCGTCAAGTTTTTTTAAACTATTATTTACTTTTGCGACCGATCTTTTAAGCATGGAAAAGGCTTTTATAAGCTCTGGTGGCATTTTTTCAACGCCGATTTTAAAATTCTCAAAGCTTCTTTCTGTTTGAGCGCCCCAATAGCGATCTTTTGGAACTTTAACTTCACCCATTGTGTCTTTTTCTACTCTGTATTTCATAACATCTCCTTAAGTGTTTGTAAAATTATATAAAATATTTATTAAGACATATCAAACAAATAATGCTTTTAAAATTAAATTTATTCTTTTATCATTCCAGCTTCTATTAAGAACTGGCTTGGTTTATACTCAATTTTTCTTATTTTATCATATTTTGCATAGCTTAAAATAAGCTCATCTCTAGCTCTTGTAACAGCTACATAAAAAAGCCTTCTTTCCTCTTCTAGACTACCACCACTTGCCATAAGCTTTAAATTTGGAAAACGATTTTGTGCAAGATCTACTACAAAAACTTGAGCAAATTCCAAGCCCTTACTTGCATGAATACTTAGCAAATTTACACCCTCACCCTCACTCATTTCTCCAGCTCCAAGCGTTAAGAAGCTATAAAAACTCTCTATATCTTTATAATTTTTAGTTAAACTTGCTAAAATTTCACATTTTTGGTAAATTTTTTGAATATTTTCTTTTTTTAACTCTTCATCAACCTTGCCACTCTTTAAGGTTGCTCTTTTTGTAGCAATATCATCTACAATTATGGCAAAAGCATTAGAATAAACTATGTCTTTTAGAATTTCTCTTGATGAGTTTATATTTGTTGTTTTTAATAAAAGATTATAAATTTCACTTAGCATATAAGCTGCACTATTGCTTAATTTTGCATATTTAAGCACTGGATTTTTTATAAAATTTTGATTTATTTTTACTTCATCAAACCTTGAAACTTCATCAAAAATATCTAAATCATCAAAAAGTCCAAGTTGATAGTTTTTCTTTTTTGCTTCATAAATTTTTGCTTCTTTATCTGGATTTAAAAACCCTCTTATTATATTTCCCTTTCCAAGGGAATTTAATGCGTCATAAACTTCTTTTGAAACAGCTGCGCCAACACCTTTTGCATATTCAAAAATCTGCATAAAAGCCATAATGTCTTTTGGATTTATTAAAATTCCTATAAAATTTATTAAAGACTTTATTTCCCTGTTCTCAAAAAAACTAATACCTCCTTTTCTTTTTGAAGCAATGCCTCTTTCTCTTAAGCTAGCCTCAATACCATCGGCACTTGAATTATTTCTAAAAATAACAGCAATATTTGTTTTTTCAAATTTAGAAGATTTAATCATATCGGCAATTTTTGAGTATTGAGTATAAATTTCATCAAATATCAAAAGTCTAGGATTTTTAAACTCGCCATCTCTATTTACGCTTAAATGTTTTTCGTAAAGTCTTGGATTGTTTTCAATTACCTTATTTGCGAGTGCTAAAATGCCTTTCGTAGAGCGATAATTAATATTTAAAGCATAAATTTTAGCATTTTCATAACGAGTCTTAAATGAAGCAATTATATCAATATTTGCCCCATTAAATGCATAAATACTTTGATCATAATCCCCAACACAAAATAAACTTTTTGTGTTAAAAGAATCAATTAAACTTCCTTGAAGTGAGTTTGTGTCTTGATACTCATCAACTAATATTTCAACAAAATTTAAAGGAGTACCTTTTTTAAGCTCGCGTTTCATTTTTAAAAGCAAATCATTAAAATCAACATATCCAAATTTTTCTTTTTCTTCTTCAAATTCATTTAAAACATCTTCATAAATTTCAGCATAAACACTTTGTTCACCATAATTTTCAACAAACCAATTATAAAAATTTCCATCTATTATTTTATTTTGAAAAAGCGAGTATATATCGTATAGATAAGCTCCAGAATAAGGTTTAACATCGCTAATATTGTTAAATTTGCGTTTATCAACCAATGATTTAAGTAAAATTTTAAGCTCGCTTGGTTGTTTTAAAACAATATTTTTTCCAAGAGATCTTAAAAGCGTGTAAGAAACTGAGTGAAATGTACCAGCTGTAATATCACCAGTTATTTTTTTATCAAAATACCGCTCCAATCTTGCAATCATCTCTTTTGAAGCTTTATTTGTAAAAGTTAGAAGAAGTATTTTTTTTGGATTTACACCATTATTTAAAAGATGTGCAATTCTTGCTACAATTGTAGATGTCTTTCCAGTTCCTGCACTTGCAATCACTAAATTTCTTCCAAGTGGTGCAGTAGCAGCTGCTAGTTGTTCATTATTAAGTTTTGAAAGTGGCAAATTTATCTCCTTAAAAACTGTAAATTATACTTATAAAGAATAAAAGAGTGGTAAATTTGTCTTTGTTTTCAAGAAAAAAATATAAATAAAAATATTTTTCATAAAAAAGCTTGACAATAAACTTATTTTATATTATAATTTGATTTCATTTTTAAGTAATGGGGTATCGCCAAGCGGCAAGGCAATTGGTTTTGGTCCAATCATTCGGAGGTTCGAATCCTCCTACCCCATCCACTTACTTTTATCGCAGAGTGGAGCAGTGGTAGCTCGTCGGGCTCATAACCCGAAGGTCGGAGGTTCAAGTCCTTCCTCTGCAACCAAATCACCATTTTATCGATATTTTAAAGCATACTTAAATTATTCTTAATTTTTAAATTTTAACTACTCTTATATTTGTTTAAGTTTATACTGAATTTATTAAACTTTCGATTGTTTTTTTAGAGTTTTTTATATCGGTTGTTATATATCTTTGAGTTGTTGTTATATTTGTATGACCTAAGGTAAAACTAACTTGTTCTACTGGTAAATTTAGATAATTTATAGAATATGTAGCAACTAAATGCCTTATATCGTGAAGCCTTATTTTTGGTAAATTATTTCTTTTTAAAAGAGAATTCCAACTTTTCCTTAAATCTTTAAATTTAGTATTAGTATTTGGATTTATAAAAATATAATTGTTTAGATCGTTGTTGTTTTTAGCTTTGATATATCTTTTATAAAGTCTAACATAAAGATCATCACTCATAGAATAAATCATATTTCTTTTAGCTTTATTTATTAAAGCTGGTATTTCATAAGTTTTAGTTTTTAAATTTATATCTTGCCATTTAAGACTTAGGACCTCGTTTTTTCTTCTTCCGTGAAGTAAAAAGAAAAATATATCGGCATTATAACCTTGATTTGTTACAATTGCTTTTATAAATCTTTTTTGTAAATTAACAGAATAATCAAAATATCTTTTATTATCAAATTTAGGAAGTTCTACAAGCTCACAAGGATTTTTATCTATAAGCTCCATTTTTATAGCAAATTTAAAAATTACACGAAGTTTAGCAAGAATATTTTTAACAGTTTTTATCTTATAACTTTGCTTAATTAGATCATTACAGAATTTTTGAATTTCAATAAAATTTATATCTTTTACATTTTTTAAACCTAAGCTTTTTTTAAAATGCTTATTATAAGTTGCTATATCACTTCTTAAAGTTGTAGGACTTAATAAAAGTTCGTAAAATTCTAAGTAATTTTTAAAAAGTTCATTTAAAATCATATTAAAAATCCAAAAACATTTTTTCCTGATCTATAAAATCATAATAAAGCTCATCAGAATTATTAAGATTATGAATTTCTTGATTTTTTGTAAAATTATCTAAGCCACGATCTAACATCTCATTTTCTAAAATAGCTAATTTTAAAGGGTTATTAAAATCACTTTGTGGATTTGTAGCGTAAAAATACTCTTGTGTAATTTCTAAATCAGTCATAGTATAATAATTTTTATCTTTTGGACTATCATACCTATAAAAATGCTGAAGTTCTTTTTTACTCATTGCCATATTTCTATTTACAGATTTATAATAAATCTCATCTTTTTTGCTTGGTTTAGTTGGCTTAAGTCTTTGACTTAATAAAATAGGCTCTTTTACTCTCTTTTTTTGCCATATTTCACCAAATTCATCAAATATTACAATGGGTTTATTATTTTCATCAATTAAAACAGTAATTAAGCCTTTATTATAATTTTTAGTTAAACTTATTAAATCAATTCTACCGCTTAATTTCCTATAAATTTCAAGGGAAATAAAAGTTAAAGACATTGTAAAACGCCTAATTCTATGTTTTAAATACCAAAATGTAATATCAGTTAAATTATCAACACTTGGATTTTTTCTTAGATCATCAAGTGTTTTAAAAATATATTTCATAACATAAGCAGTTGGATTTTTAATATCTATTGTAACTTTTGAATGAGTATCTAAAAATCTTGATTTAATAGCCAAAGCACAATCATTTACATATTTTTCGGGAACAAAAACAAGTAAATTTAAATGACAAGTTCCGTCTAAATGTGGTTCTTTAGTAGTTATATAACATCTTTCATTTTTTGGTATTTTTCTAAAATGTAAAGAATTCATTATACTTCTAACTACGTTTTGAAGCTTATTAGCTCCAGCTTTTACAGTATGATTTTCATCATCAATAAATTTATTATTATAAACTAGCTTTTTTCTACCGCTTTTTAAAGTAATTTGCTTTTTTTGATGATACTCCGTAGGTAGAGTTAAAACAGCAAAAATAGGTTTTAAACCTTTTTTATTAGCGTATTTATTAAGACTTGATACACGGTTGTTAAGCTCTGCAATATAGCGATTAGAATTATGCCACGACGAAAAATAAAAATCGCTATAAGGTTTATACTCACCATTAATAAATAAAAAGTTCTCATCTAAAAACTTTTTTTGATTTTTTAGCTTTAATTTTAAGAGATTTTTATCAAAATCAGTAATACCATACATTTTCAAACCTTAGGTTACACACTTATATTATATATAGCCAAGAGCACGCCCGCCATTCCCCGCAAGCGGGGACCCCTTTCGCGGTTCGTGCGTGCTTTTAAAATAACCATTAGGACAACTGTTTAAAGGTGTATTTTCCAAATAACAAGGAAAAACCATTACTTCATTTGTAGTTGGTAACATTGTGATAAAAATACTAAAACTATAATCATTTATTTTTGTGCTTTTATAAGTTGTTATATCTCCTAAAATAGGTATATTTTCAATAAAAGGGATTGATTTTACATTTGTTATAACTTCTTTTGAATTTATACCACCAATAAGAAAAGAATTACTATCAGTTAAAAAAACATTTGTCTTTAAATGTCTGCTTGAAATTCTAGGTGTATCTGTATCATCTAGTAAATTTTCAATATAAAGATCAAGACTAAAACTAACACTATCATTTGTAATTAATACACTGCTTATATTAAGCCTAAGTCCTACATCTTTATACTCTACTTCATCACTTGTTACAGTTTGATTATTTTGCACTTCAACACGTGATTTTTTAATAGGAGTTTTAATTACACTTTCTATAACGCTATCTTTATTATCAATAAGTGTAACTCTAGGATTATAAAGTAAATCAGAAACGCCGTTTTCTTTTAAAAGATTTATTAAACTTGTAACACTATCTTTTTTTATACTCGTGCTATCAACTGTTAAAATATTTGTGATTATCTTAAAATAAAAATGATCTAATGGATTTAAAACAGCTTCTATTTTAGGTCCAATTTCTTTTAATTTTGAATTATCTGTGCTTATAATTGTAAAACTAAGCTGTCTTAACTGATAGCTTGTATCAAGTCCTTTTATAAGGCTTTCAATAGTTTTAAATTGACTTTCGGTAGTAATCAATAAAACACGATCAGAATAAACACTAAATTTAATATTTTCATTAAATAAATTTAAAGCACTTATAACATCATCTTTAGAAATATGCTTAAATTTAATAATGTAATCATTTAAAATAGGATTTTCTTCAATAGTTGGATTATAAATTAAAATAACGCTATCTTGAAGAATATAATCAAGACCATTAACCTTTAAAATATCTTTTAATAATCCGTCTAAAACTTCAATTTTTGTAAGATCAAGAGTAGGCAAAAATACATCAAAATTAGTATTAATTTCACCACTAATTACAATATTTTTACCAGTTATTCCGCTAATCTCACCTAAAAAATCACTAAATTTAATAGTTCTAAATTCTAAAGAATATAAAAAACTATTTAAAACTAAAAGTATTAAAACTACCTTTATTTTCATCGCAAACCTCCTGTAAATCATTAATATTAGAAATAACTTTAGAGAAATCTAAAGGGCAAGATAAGTAATAATCAGCATAATTTGCTGATTTTTTATCTTTTAAAAAAATATAACAGTCAAAACTAGAAATTAATTCTAAAAAACTATTTAAAGACAGATCTAAACTATAATTTCTAAATTTACAAAAATGCGAATAACAAGTTATCTTTAAATAAGTTCTTTTATCGTTAAAAATTGTTGTGTTGATATCTGAATTTAAATCATTATTTTGTATTAATTGAGGTTTTTTTACCTCTTGATTAGTTTGATTAATATCTTTAAATCTTTCATCAGTAATAATAGTTTCTTGTTTAGCTGGTTTAGGTTTTAAAAACCTATAACCAAAATATGAAACAAAAATAATTAAAAGTAAAAATACAATTTTACCAGTTGCGTAACTTTTATAAATTTTAGTTGAACCGCTATTATAAAGATTAGAAATTTTAGGGTTAAATCTTAAATTTTCTGATTTTATATGATTTTTTTGATAATCTAAATAAGTTGAATAAACTTTATATCTAAAAAGCCTTGAAAGTATTCTTTTACCGCTTGGTTGAGCCATATACATTAATTCTGTATGAACTAAATATTCCCTATTTGTTTGACGGCGAGACTGTAAAAGAAAAACTACATCAATACCAAAATGACCGTGATAACTTAAAAATCTACCTAAAGAATTATTAAATTCTTTTGTAAAAGTATTATAAGCCTCATCTAAAACAATTAAAGTGTGATGATAGTTTTTATAAATTCCTTTTTCATAGGCATATTTATCATAATCAGTTATATCACCTAAAAAACCGCTTTCGTGTTGAGAATTTAAAACACTTTCCTCAATAGTTGCATTAAAAAAATCAGTTTTATTAAAAGGCTTAACATATCCCTCAAATTCATCAAATTTTAAACCAACAATATTTGTATAAATAAATCTGTATTTATTTTCTTTTTTCTTAAATTTTAAATATTCCTCATAAATATCATTTACAGCTTTGTAAGTTTTTCCACTTCTTGGCGGTCCTAAAAGTAAAGTTAACATTTTTATCTACTCATCAAATTTAATAAGCTTGTAATTATGTCATTGATATTTTTTCTAACATACATAATCACTTTATAAAGCTGTAAAGCAAAATATAAACTAAGAATTGATAAAAATAAATTCATAGCATTAGAAAAAGCTAAAGCTAAACCACTTTCGTGTAAAAAAGCCATTGTTGAACTTGTAATAGTATGACTTGAAAGACCAGCAAAACTACCACTAGCAGAACTATAATCAAAAGCCTTAGGAAAATATTCTTTTATCAAATTCCAAATTTTCATCATAAACAAAATAGCATATCCAACAAAAGCGATCATAAAAACAATAAAAGAAGCATAAACAGGAATAATAAAAGCTAAAATTGTAACTTTAATCCCTACTTTTTTTACAAGCCATTCAATGGCTAAAACTATAAAACCACCAATAGAATTTATTAGCCACTTCATTAAGAATTACCCCCTACCTTAAAAAGATATTTCAAAGAAAACATAATAATTTCAAAGCTAAACCAAAATGTAAAAAATATAGTAAGAATTGATTTATAAGGACTTACTAATCTACAAGGATCTATCTCAAAAATATTAGTTTTTCCACTCCCTGGAGCTGGACCACTAATTTTAAAAGGACATATACCATTAGGAATTTTAGGCTCATCAATACCACCCTTAAAGACATCTAAAGCATTATCAAAATCATTCATTAAACTATTGATATCATCTTTTACACCATTTAAAAAATTAAAAGCGTCATTTATTGAAACATCTAAATTAGACATAGCAGTTTTTAAAGCTGAAAAAGATGTAGCAGTATCAACATTAGGCTTATACTCCCATTGTGCTTTTTGCTCGGCTTTTATATCAGATACATTTTTATTTATATCATCAAGTTTAGAATTAGTGCGATCTAATTTATTGCTTATATTGTCAAGTTTAGAATTAGTATTAGATAGTTTATTATCAATATTATCAAGCTTTGAATTAGTGCGATTTATTGCGTTTTCTAAAGAACTTAAATCTGGATCGTTTGTAGGTGCTGGAGTTTGATTATTATTGTTTAAATTTGTTTTTCCAGTTTTTGGATCTGTTGTCGTGCTAGGTTTATTAATTGAATTCGTTACTTTTCCACCACTATCAATTGTATTTATATATCCAGTGTTAAATTTCTTTTTTCCAGTTGGTGTATCATAATCATAGTCTAAATTTACTTCTTGAACTTTTGAGCCGTTATTTGTATCAGTTTCAATAATTTCAACATTTATAACACTACCATCAGGTGTTGTAATAACTCCTTTATAATTTGTTTTATTTCCGGTTTTTGAAGTTTGCTTTATAACAGCTGGTAAATTTGGAGTAGGATTATCTTTTAACATTGAATTAAAATCATAATCTAATTTTACTTCTTTATTTACATTTGGCATAGTTATTTCTTTTGTAGGGATTGGTTTGTTGTTTTCTTTCATTTTTGCTGTAATTAATTGATTATTTTGCATTTTTGAAATAGAACCGTCATTAGGAAAATCAAATTTATTTAAATTTGGTGAAATATCTACAATTTTTTGAGGAGTTTTATCAACTGATTTAGGAATATCTTTAATTTTATTTAGATCAGTTTTACCAGTATTTTTAAAAATATGATTTGTAAAAATATCACTATCATTAATAGGCTTTAAATCAAAAATAGGCTCAGGTCCGTTTTTAGTAGCCTTCATATCTACTATCTGCGGTCTATATTCTAATAAATTTGGATTTGGAGTTTTAGGATTTGGGGATTTAAAAAGACCTTTCATAAAATCAGATAAAGCATTCCAGCCATTTTTTATAGCATCAATTGGAAGTGGAAACATAAAACCACTCCAAGAAAACAGATCATTATCTAACTGCTCTTGTGCTCCAAAATGTTTAGATGTTTCATTAGCATAACACCCAGTTGGATATTTCAAACAAGCATTTAACTCAACACCGTATAAATCAGCACAAGGTCCGTGATATTTCATACCTCTTTGCTTACATTCATTTTCATCAATATTAGGATCTGGCAAACATTCTTTAATTGTTCTATGACCCTCGGTTTTCCAATTTCCTTGCCTTTCTTTATAAATCATAGGTTCGGGACACCATTTAGGGCGTTCTTTACTCTCTTGACAAGTATTAGTATAAGGATCAAAATATAAACCAGCAGGACATTCACATTTACCAGTTTCGGGATTTTTAAACATATCGCCTTGACATTTAGGCTCACATTGTTTAGTTTTAGGATTAAAAACTTCATTTTCTTGACAAGATATTTCACATTGTTGAGTTACAGAATTAAATATTTTTCCATTCTCACAAGGATCAAGATATTCAAAAAGAACAGAATTATCATCTTTTACATAACAATTTAAAAATTTTAAATTAGGATCTGATTCATAAATAGAACATTTTTCACCATCTAAAATTCTAAAAATAGAATAAGTTTTAGTATTATAATAAACAGTATTTCTACTATAAGAACTAAGAATTCTATAATCCTCATAAAGACCAGGAATACAATAATCAGAATATGGACCACTTCCATAACATTCTTTCATAAAAGCAAAATTTGTATAATAATCAACCTTAGATGGATCAGCATTTAAAATACCAGCATAAAGCTTTCCATCTATTTTATAAACAAAAATTTCATTATTTTCATAAAATTTAGGAGATGGTTTCCAAGGATGTAAAGATTCTCCAAAATCTGATGGACTGCAACCTTTTCCACCTTTAGAACAAGTATAATGATTATATGGAGTAATAGTTTTAACAAAATTTTTATGATCTTTATCCCACCAATAAGCATTACCAGCATAAGAGATATTAAATAAAAAAAACGAAATTAATAAAATTTTAAATAAAGATTTCATCTGATAAACTCTTTTAATTTTTCTAAATTATTAATACTTAAGGTTTTTAAAAATTTAATTAAATCAATGAGTAAATAAATTAACACTATTTTTAAAATAATAGAAGTTATCAAAAGTAAAATCATTTTTCAGCCTTTCATATTTTTTTAAGAACTGCGAAAAGCGACGAAGTAAGGTGAGCTATCGCTTTTCTTGTTCGGTTCATTTTTTTATGGAGTTTTCTAAATTAAGTGTTTCTAACTTGGATAAATTCTATATACGAAAACTCAAAAAAATGAACTTTATTTTTAAAACTAAAACATTTACTTAACAAACGAAAGAACTACTACATACATAAAAATAGGAACAAAAAATAAAGCAAAAACACTCATAAAATAGTTAAATACATCATTATTTAAAACATCATAAATCATCTTGTAGCTCCTACGATTACTAAACCTATTAAAAAAGAAAAAGCTATTAATATAGCAGTTAAACCCATTAAAAAATTAAATTGATAGTCATAAATACCTAAATTTGGAATATAATTATTTTTATTTATATAGCAGATATTATTATTTGATTCGTATATATAATTTGAGTAAATGTTTTGTAATGAAACACTAGAAACAGAGATATTATTATCAAAGCCGATAAAGTGAACTTTTCCATTTTTAACATAAAAATCTTTTACACAAATATTTAAATCTGGTATATAAATAGCGTTTTCTTTCATAATATAGCCTTTAAGGGAGCAAAAAAGCTCCCAATAAACTAAAAGATAAATCTCTTAACTCTACCAGCAACCATAAAAATGAAACAAACGCCAATAATTCCAGCGAAAACATAATCAAACATTGCGTAATCTGCTTTTAATGGTTCAGTTGGAATGACAGGAGCGTCAGCAGCTGTTAAAAGACTTGCTGTTAATAAGGCAGCTCCAGTTGCTGCAACTTTAGCTTTTGTAGATTGTAGAAATGATTTAGTCTTTTTCATTTCATACTCCTTTTTGAGAAATTGAGTTTTTAAACTCTAAAAAGCTTACCAATAAAGAAAAAATAATAAGCTTTTTAAAATTTATTTGCGGGAGAGGGTTTGCAACTCACATTAAGGCATAAGCCCCCGCAAATTTCTACTTAGTTACTTCTTTTGAAATAAAAGGATTTTTAGAAAATACTTGAAAATCCAAACTATCATCTGGGAACATATAAGCACCCGTTCTGGTATTTAAAAAACGATAAGGAATAGCAATAAATTTACCTTTTACAGAATCAAATTTAGGCTTTAATTTTGCGTCAAAAGATATAGTTTCAGTTGATTTAATTAAATAGCCGTCTTGATCGTTACTCTCAAAAGTAACAGTAACATCAATAGTGCTAATTGTTTCACCAGACTTTTTATCAACTCTTGTTAGTGGGCGAACCTCGTCGCAATATCCGATTAAATAAGTGTACATAGTGTAGCTCCTTTAAAAAAAAATAAAATATGTAGCTAAAAATTTAAGGGGCGGAGCTACAGCCACCCCAGAACAGTTTTACAACTTGCTTAGGTTGTCATCAATTAAGACGAATAATAACTTTTCCTGTTATCTCCCTACAGATCTCTACTCTCTGGCGGAGTGGTCCAAAGTTAAAGTTTGATATTTAAGCTTATAAAAGCTAAAATATTTTAGACATTTATAAAATAACTAAAACAAAAGTATCAATGTTTAAATTATTTAGACAAAATTATAACAAATATTTTAGACATTGTCAATAAAAGGATAATAATTTTGACAATAAGAGAATTATGCAATTATCTAAATATAACAACTCCTACACTGTATAACTGGAAAAAAGATAAACCAAATCTTTATAAAATAGTTATGGATTTTAAAGAAAATAACGATAATAATTTAGACAAAAAAGAACAAACATTGTTAAAATTATTTAGACAATTAGAAAATTTAGAACAAGATTTTTATATTTCAGAAATTAATACAAGAATTTTAAAAAGGAAAATAGAAAACAAGGAATAAAATGTTTTTAAAACAAAAAACAAAAGCCTTAAATAAAATAACTAGAATTTATGAAGCTATGATAATTATCGGAATAATATTATCAATTATGATCTAAAAAAAATTAAATTTTATAGCACGAATTCCTCATAACCCGAAGGTCGGAGGTTCAAGTCCTTCCTCTGCAACCAAATCACCATTTTACCGATGTTTTAAAGCATACTTAAATCATTCTTAATATTTAATTTTTAACTACTCTTATATTTCTTTAAGCTTATACTGAATTTATTAAACTTTCAATTGTTTTTTTAGAGTTTTTTATATCAGTTGTTATATATCTTTGAGTTGTTGTTATATTTGTATGACCTAAGGTGAAACTAACCTACTCTACTGACAAGCTTAAATAATTTATAAAATATATATAATCATAGTTGATATTTTAATATCTAATTTTAAAAACTTCTTTGGCTTCATTGCCTAAATAAACTTAAACCCAACAATATAAATTTCACTTTATTATATTTATATTTATAAAAATTATTGTATTATCTTTAATATATTTTGAAATTAAGGAGAAAATATGAAAAAAAGTTTAATTGGTTCTTTGGTGGCTGTAAGCTTGGCTACATCTTTATTTGCTGAGAAAATTACAGTTGGTGCTACACCTGTTCCGCATGCTGAAATTTTAGAAGCTATAAAACCTGAACTAAAAAAAGCTGGATTTGATCTTGAGATAAAAGAATTTAATGATTATGTCATTCCAAATTTAGCTACAAATGATGGTGAAATTGACGCAAATTTCTTTCAACACATTCCATACCTTGAAGAATTTAATAAAAACAAAGGCACAAATTTAGTAAAAACAGTAGCTGTTCATTTAGAACCAATGGGAATTTATAGTAAAAAAATAAAAAATTTAAATGAGCTTAAAAACAAAGCAAAAGTTTCTATTCCAAATGATCCAACAAACGAAAGCAGAGCCTTGGATGTTTTAGCTGATGCTGGTCTTATAGAACTTGATAGTAAAGTAGAGCTTAAAACACCACTTGATATAACAAAAAATCCTAAAAATTTAAACTTTATTGAAATTGATGCAGCAAGCGTTCCAAGAACTTTAGATGATGTTGATATTGCTGTTATTAATACTAATTTTGCTTTAAATGCAGGATTCAACCCTTTAAAAGACGCTTTACAATTAGAAAGCAAAGATAGTCCTTATGCAAATATCATAGTTGTAAAAAAAGGCAATGAAAATAGTGAAAAAATAAAAGCTTTAGATGAAGCTATTACAAGTCAAATAGTAAAAGATTTTATTGAAAAAAAATATAATGGGGCAATTTTACCAGCATTTTAATCATTATAAAGACGGAAAATCCGTCTTTATTTTCTAACCAAAGATTTTATAAATATCTTCTAATAAGAAGTATTTTTGTTCAGCAGTTCCTTTGTAAAATGGATCTATTGTATCTTTAAATGTTTTTCTAAAGAAACCATCTTTGCTTAATTTAACTAAAGTATCATTAACAAAATTTAATAAATCTTTATTTCCTTTTGCAACACCAACACCCAAGAAATCAGATGCACCTAAGTTTTTAATATTAACTTCCATACTTCTATCTACAACTGGATAAGCTAAAACTATCAAGTTATCGTTTGCATACGCATCACCTGCCCCATCTCTTAGCATTTTATAACACTCATTAGAGTTAGGACAGCTTACAGTATCAAAACCTTTTGAAACAAAGTAAGCTTGGCCGGTTGTACCATTTTCAACTAAAACCTTTTTACCTCTAAGATCTGATTCTTTTTTTATGCCATCGCTCTTTTTGGTTAAAACACCGATATTTACTGAAAAATAAGGTAAAGAAAAATCAATTTTTTTCAATCTCTCATCAGTAATTGTAAAAGTAGCAAGTAAAATATCAACCTTATTTTTTTCTACAAAATCAAGTCTTTGATCAGCTCTTGTGGCAACAAATTCAACTTTACCACCTTTATCTTTAAAAAGATTTTGGGCTATAGCATTAGCAAAATCAACTTCAAAACCTGTAAAGGCACCATCAACTAACTGACCAAATGGGGGCTGTTCTGTAAACACGCCAACTCTTAAAACACCTTTATCTTTTATTTCAGATAAAGAATTTGAAAACAAGCTACTTAAAAAAATAGCAGTAAATAATAAAACTTTTTTTATCATTTTTTCTCCTTTAAAAAAAATCGTTATCATTATATTTAAATACATCTTAATGGAAGCTTTATTTTTAAATATTTATTTATATATTTTATATATGTTATATATTGAATAAAGTTATTATTTTCGTTTTTTATAAAAATAAAAATATACAATAAAAGTTAAGATTACAAAAAATAGAAGTATAATTGTTACAATATGAAGTTTTTCTTTTAAAATAGTTTCATTCTGACCTAAAAAATACCCAAGTCCAAGCAAAATAGCTACCCAAATTCCAGCACCCAAAGTTGTAAATAAAGAAAATCTAAAAATATTCATCCTTGCTAAACCTGCTGGAAGACTTATATATTGTCTAATTCCTGGAATTAAGCGACAATTAAAAGTTGAAATTTCGCCATGGCGTTTAAAAAAACTTTCAAATTTTTGCATTTTTTCATCATCAATACCCACATATTTGCCATATTTTTCAATTAAACTTCTACCAAAAAAATAGCATAAATAGTAATTAAAAATAGCGCCCATAAGTGATCCAAATGTTCCAGCAAAAAAAGCTAAAAAAATATTCATCTTGCCTTGAAAAACAAGATATCCAGCTGGTATCATCGCAACTTCACTTGGAAATGGGAAAAATGAGCTTTCTAAAAACATCATACAAAATATACCTAAATATCCCCAACTTTCAACCAAATTTACTATAAATGTGATTATTTCACTCAAATTTTACCCTTGTTTTTTAATCAAAAAGCGATAGCTCTTTTTTCTTGCTATTTAGCATATCTATGACATCTTGCTTATTTGCCAAAACAACTGCATACTTAAAATCATAACTTGTCTTTATCTCTTCTAAGCTATTATATTCAATATCGCTTTTTAAATTTAGTTTTTTTGGTGACATTGAAATTATCTCTTTTCCAAATTTATCTTTTAAAAACCTAACTTCTCTTAAAAAAAGCTTGGTATCACTCTCAACTATAAAAGCCCTGTAACTCTCTCCAAAAGCTTTTATATTATAAAATTTATCAACAAAAATACTTTCAAAATGCCCAATATTTCTTAAATCTTTAAATTTTATAAAAACATTATTTTTATCCATAAAATTTAAAATAGAGTAAGCCTCAGGCAAAAAAAATTGTGGCAAATTTAAATTAAAAATTCTATCTTTATATTCAAAATTTAGAAAAAATAAAGACCCATCAATTAAAATTTTAGCATCATTTTTTAAATTCAAAGTCTCATAAATAGGCGAAATTTCTTTTAAAAACTCCGAATCATCATATAAAAAAACATCACCTTTTTTTGAATTTATAAAATTAATAAAAACTTCATCTAAATTTTTGCTTAAAAATTTTGCATTTCTACTAAGAGTTGAATTTTTTAAAATCTCTTTTTCAACTGGTCTTAAAAATAGATTTTTAACGGAGTTTGAGACAGCAAAAAACTGTGCTATTCTAAGTTTTGCTTTGTCTAAGTTATCAACTTTTATATATGCGATTTCACTATTTTCAACTTCACACTTTTTATCGAAAATAACAGCATAAGCGCCGTTTTCTATCGCTTCATTAATCTCTTTTTCATTACTACTTAAAAACGCACTTCCCAAACTCACATCTTTAAGGCTTATAGCAAAGTTATCAACACTTGAAATTTGTGGTTTTGCAATCAACTTTGCATTTATTAACCTTACAAGATTTTCTATTCTCATCCAACTATTGCTCCGTTTTTAACTTTTGCAAGAGTTGAAAGCAAGGTTAATTTACCATCTTCAGCACTTAAAATCATACCCTCACTTAGATGTTTAAAAATTTTAGCAGGCTTTAAATTTGCCAAAACGCAAACTTGTTTTCCTATCAAATCTTTAGGATTATAGTATTTAGCTATCCCTGAAATTATTTGACGAGGATTTTCTTCTCCTAAATCAATCTTAAATTTCAATAACTTATCGCTGCCTTCTATGTTTTCACACTCTAAAACTTCACCAACTTTTATAACTATATTTTTAAAATCATCAAGAGTTATTAAGTTTATTGTCTTATCTTCTTTTGTCTCAACACCCACAGGAGCTTGCATCAAAGGCTCTTCAATCTTAGTGAATAACGGCTCACACTCACTTGCTTTAAAATCTAAAAGCTTATTTTCATTAATTACTTCATTATATGTTTTTGTTGAAATTTCAAAATTTAAATTCGAAGCAATTTTTAAAGCTGTTTTCGGCATAGCTGGACTTAATAAAATAGTTGCTCTTGCAAGTAAATTTGAAACCATTGAAACTAAAGCAAAAGCTTTTTTATCTTCACCATTTTTTATCAGATTCCATGGCTCATATTTTGCAATGCTTAAATTTGCTAAATTTAAAATTTTCCAAATTTCATCTAAATATCTACTTGTTGAAATTTCACTAATTTCTTTTAAGGCATTTTTTATAAATATTTCACTTTCATTAATTTCATCTTTAAAATATTCCATAACATTACTACTATCAATAATAAAATCTGAATATTTCTTACTCATTCCAATAATTCTATTCAATAAATTTCCTAAATCATTACAAAGCTCACTATTTATTCTTGTAATTAATGCCTTTTGAGAAAAATCACCATCTTGTCCAAAAGGAACCTCTCTAAGTAAAAAATATCTAAATTGCTCTAACCCGTATGCATCTGCTACTTCTTTTGGATTTATTACATTTCCAAGAGATTTGCTCATTTTTTTACCATCTCTTGTCCACCAACCATGAGCTGCAATAATTTTTGGCAAAGGCATATCAAGGCTCATTAAAAAAGCAGGCCAATAAATCGCATGAAATCTTAAAATATCTTTACCAACCAAATGCAAAGTGTTTTGCCAAAAATCCATATTTTTTTCATCTCTTAAATATCCAAGAGCTGATGGATATATCAAAAGAGCATCAAGCCAAACATAAATAACGTGTTTTGCTTCATTTAAATTTGCAGGCAACCTAATACCCCAATCAAAACTTGTTCTTGTAATGGAAAGATCTTTTAAACCACTTTTTACAAAATTTATAACTTCGTTTTTTCTATATTTTGGCAAAATGCAGTCTTGTTCATACCATTTTAAAAGCTTATCTTCATATTTTGAAAGTTTAAAAAAATAACTTTCTTCTTCTAAGATTCTAGTTTGTTTCCCGCAATCTGGACAGCACTCACCATCAACAAGCTGATTTTCAGGAAAAAAACTCTCACAACTTACGCAGTAATGTCCTTCATATTTGCCTTTATAGATGTCACCTTTTTCAAGCATTTTTGAAAACGCACTTTGAACAGTTTTAATGTGATCTTTATCAGTGGTTCTAAAATATTTATCATAACTTATTTCAAAATAATCCCAAAGATTTTTAAATTTCATACTAACTTCATCTGCATATTCTTGTGGTTTAAAACCTCTTTTTTTAGCTGCTTCTTCTATCTTTTGACCATGTTCATCTGTTCCGGTCATAAAAAATACTTCATCGCCTTTTAATCTATAAAATCTAGCAATTGTATCAGCTATAATTGTCGTATAAGCATGTCCAATATGTGGAATATCATTTACATAATAAATTGGTGTTGTTATAAATCTTTTCATTGTTGTCCTTAATCTTAAATTTTAAAAATCAAAATCGCCCTGCTTGCCTTCGCTTAAATACTCATATGTAGCTTTTACATATTCATCTCTAAGCTCGCAATCTAACAATTTATCACAATCAAAACAAGTTTTTAAACCATGATCTTTTTGGCAAGTTTGCACTTTCTTAAGCATTTCTTGTTGAATTTCTTCGTAGTTATTCATTATTTTTTCCATAAAATGTGTGCATTTTTTCTATCTCATAAGATGATCCAAAAAAACAAGGTGTTGTTTGATGAATTTTATCTATCTTTATTTCAAAAAGAGAATTTGAAAATCCATCACTTGTTTTTCCACCCGCACTTTCATAAATTTTAGCAAAAGGAAGCACTTCAAAAACAACTCTTAATTTGCCATTTATATGATCACTTGTCGCAGGATAGCTAAAAAGCCCACCACCTTTTAATAAAATTTGATGTAAATCAGCAACCATGGCACCACTATATCTAAGCCTATATTTTTCATCAAAAAGGCTTTTTACAAATTTTGCGTGAGTCTTACTCCATGCCCATTGACTAGCACCTGTGGCATTTAGATTTCCTTTTTCTTTTAATTTTAATTCTCTAACTTTTTTAAACTCACTGTTTTCATCAAGTCTATATAAAATAGGTGTTTTATCACAAATCACCATTTCAAGTCTTGGACCATAAAGACTATAAAGTGAAAGTATTAAATTTTCAGGTTTTATTTCATTTTTATAAATTCCAAAAATACTTCCAACAGCGAAATTAACATCAACCAAGCTTGATCCATCGAGTGGATCGTAGGCTACGATAAACTCACCGTTTTCATTTAAATTTAAAGCCTCATCTTTTTCTTCACTAACTAAAGCTTTAACACAACTTAATTTTGATAATTTTTTTGTTATGATTTCATCACTTAAAACATCTAATTTTAGCTGAGTATCGCCAGTTTTATTTTGATGATTGCTATATGATAAATCAGCGTATTTTAAAGCTTTACTGATTTCTAAAACAGCTTCTTTTATTGAATTTATTAAAATTTCCATATTGTTCCTTTATAAGTTTATTTTACAGTTTTTTAGCATTTTCTAAAATCCATTTTGAAATATTTAAATCATCATTTATATTAAAATGTTTTAACTCTCCACTATATTTGAGATTATTTGTCGCAATAGCGTTTGAAAATTTTAAATAACTTTCTTCAATACTATCTCTAAAAATAGAAATTCTAGGAAGTGGAAGTGTTTTTAAGCCCTCAACTATCAAAATATCAAAATTATCTATCATTTTTACAATATCGTTTAAATCTTTTTGTGATTTATTAAAATAAGTTGTTCTTGTAGGGCTTGTAACAACCACATCCACACCAAGACTTGAAAATTTATAACTATCTTTTCCCTCGACATCAAATTTAGCCTTATCGCTTGGATCGTGCTTTACAATAGCTACTTTTAAATTACTTTCCAAAAAGCGCTTTGCAACCTTTAGAATCAAAGTTGTTTTTCCAGAATTTGAAGGCCCTGAAAATGCAATGCCTAATCTTTTCATTAATTTTCCTTAAAAAAAGTTTTTAATTATATCTATTTTAGGCTATAAAAAGGCTAAATTTGATAAAATATCTAAAAATTTATTAAAGGCATTGCATGAAAAAACTAAATTTATTTATTTTAGTACTTATTTTTTTAACTGGCTGTGCTGAAAAAAAAAGTGATTTAGATCCAGTTAAAAATGAACTTTTAGCCTATACACAAAAATTTAAAAGTATTAATGGTAAAAAACGCTATTTAGCAGTTTCAACATACTTAAACCCTGTTTTAAAAAATAGTGATAAAGAAATTTTTATACTCTCATCTTATCCAAAAGAAGAGACTATTTTATTGGATTCAGTAAATGTAAATAATGATTTTGACTTAAATATCACAAAACTTGATTTAGAAGATGAGCTTTTAAAAATGGTAAATATAAATCTTCCTTGGAGCAACCACTATAAAATCACTTCAAATGTTAAAAATAGTGATTATTTAACATTAAACTATAAAACCCAAAGTGGGATAAATGCAAATTTGAAATTTCTAAAAGTTTCAAAATCAATGTATTGGAATCCACAAATCAAACTTGATAACTAAAACAGCTTCCTTATTTTCGGAAGCTGTCACTTTTAGCTGGAACTAGCAAATCACTCAAAAGCTCGATAATAGAGATATTTTTCTTAGGTTCTAAAATTTGAGAATAGATAAAATAATTTGATAAAACTCTTTTTGCATACTCTCTGCTTTCCTCATAATAGACCAATTCCATTGATAAAAATGGCTCAAATTTACCAGCGTTAAATAAATCTCCTCTTGTTAGCATTTTTTTAGTAAAACCAATGCCACCATTATATGCATAAGCTATAAAAACAGGACTATAAACAAGTTTTTCAAGCCAGTCTAGATGAATATTTGCCATATCATAAGCCATTTTTGGGTTAAACATATCATCTTGATCAAAGTCTTTTAAACCACCTTTTTTTGCCCAGTCATTTGCCACAAAAGGCATAAATTGCATCATTCCAAGTGCGTAAGAAATAGAAACAGCACTTTGTATAAACCTACTTTCTTGTCTTGCAAGAGCTAAAATCATAGCTTTTCTATGCAAATTTTGATCGTTTAAATAATCTAAAAAAGGAAGTGGATAAAAGTTATCTTTATAGCCTGATAAAATATTTGAGATATAAATATACTCGCCAAGGGTTTGTTTGGTGTCAAATTTATTGGCTTCATTTTTTAGACTTTCTTTATCCATTTTAGAAATTTGATTTTTTAATCTTACCCAACTAAAAGGATCAGTTGGATCATAGCCTTTTGGAGCTTCATTTTTAGTTGGATTTGGAATAACTAAATTTAATGTTTTATTAAATCCAGCAAGCTCTTTTGCATACAAAGAATATATATTTATATTATCACTTTTTGCTGCATTTAAAAGATCAACCTCATTACTACTTACTAAATACGCCCATAAATTTGCTTTGTCTTTATCAGACTGATATTTGTAAGTTTTAGAAGACGCTTTAAAAAACTCATAAGCTTTATTTAAATCATCATATAAAACCGCATTAATCCCCAAGTAAAAAGCACCTAAAGAATTAAATTTTGAAGCATTTACATCTAAAAAAGACTTTCTTAAATTTGCATATCTTTTATTTATAATAATATCTGTTATAAAAGAATTAAAAGCTTTTTCTTTACCTATCTCATTTGCAAATTCTTTACTTAAAACTATATTAAAATCGCTATTTTTTTGACTTTGAGAAAGTGAATTATAATAGCTAAAAAAATTTTTTATATCTAAATTATTAGCAAAATAAACAGCTGGATTCTCAGAACTCATACCTTTTAAAAGTCTTAATTTATCTGGAAAATTTGCAAAGTCTTTTTCCAAGTACTTTAATGTTTGTTTATTTAATTTTTTTAAAAAAGCTGGAGTTGATCTTTTAAGTTTGCAGGTTAAGTTTGCATCACTTATATTTTTAACCCAAAAATTTTTACATTCATCGTAAGGTTTTGGCTTTGGGATAATTTTATAAATTTCTTTGTTAAGTTTTCCTCTGTTTCTATAAATTTGCTTACTTAAAGCTTTTACCTCATCTTTTTTATAATTTCCCTCTGTAATATAGCGATAAATATAATAGTCTTTTGCCAAAGATTTAGGTTCATTTTTAATCTCATCATAGCTTTTTACATTTGCATTTAAAAAGGTAAAACTTAAAAACAAAAGCAGTATAAACTTACATCTTATAGGCATAAATCTCAACCAATTTTATAAAGAATTTATCTATAAAAGTAAGGGCCAATAAAACTATCATCGGTGCAAAGTCAAGCCCCCCAAATGAAGTTGGGATAATCTTTCTTATATATCCATAAACTGGTTCAGTTAATCTAAAAACAACTTGAACAAGCTTGTTATACGGATCTGGATTTGTAAAGCTTATAACGGCGGCAACTATAATAACAAGCGTATAAGCAAAGATTATAATATGCAAAATATTAACAAGTGCTAGTAAAAAAGTTTTTAATATTAACATTTACTTACTATCTCCTTTATATCATCTTTTATAAGTGGATAAAGCTCGCTAAGTTCTGGTCCGTGAGTTTGGTTTGTAAGCAGTATCCTTAAGCTCATAAAAAAGTTCTTTCCTTTAAGATTAGTTAATTTCATTAAATTTTGTTTAAATTCATTGAAACCTTTAGAAATTTCCACTTTTGAAATTGCATTTTTTATCAAATCTACATATTCCTTATATTCACTTGGAATAGTTTTTTTAGAATAAATTTGAGAAATTTTATTTTTAATTTCAGGTATTAAACTTCCTTCTTGAGTATAAAATCGTATCAAATCAGCAAATTTAATATCCATTTCAAAAAGCTCGCTAAGTCTTTTACTACTTGCTATTTTAATATGCTCTCTATTTATTTGAGTTAATTTTTCTATATCAAATTTAGCTGGACTTTTAGAGATATTTTTTATATCAAACCACTTAATTGCATCATCTAAAGTAAAAATTTCATACGGAGTTTTATTTCCTAAAAGAACTAGATAATTAAGTATTGCTTCAGGTAAATATCCACTATCAAGTAAAAATTTAACAGATGAGTCTTTTTCTCTTTTACTCATCTTTTTACCCTCTTGATTTAAAATAATTGGAAGATGTGCGTAGCCTATTTTTTTATCATATCCAAGTGCTTGCCTTATTAAGTCTTGTTTTGGAGTATTGCTTACATGATCTTCGCCTCTTATTACATAGCTTACATCCATAAGCATATCATCAATGCTACAAGCAAAGTTATAAGTTGGAGTTTTATCTCTTCTCATTATCACAAAATTATCTATATTTTCAGGCTCAAAAACAAGCTCACCTTTTATATCATCTGTAAATTTCATAGCATGAGATGGCTTTTTCATCCTTATAACAAAAGGTTTTGTTGTATCTAAAACTTCCATATCACTAAGCTTTTCACAAGTTCCATCATATCTATAAGCCACACCCTCATCTTTAGCTTTTTGTTTTTTTGCTGCAAGCTCTTCTTCACTACAAAAACAACAAAATGCTTTTTTATCAATCAAAAGTTTATTTGCAAATTCTCTATGAAATTTTAAATTCTTACTTTGATAATAAAGCTTATCCCACTTTATGCCAAATTTTGTTAAAATTTCTTTTATATCTTCATCTTTTCCATCTATATTTCTTTCTTTATCCGTATCTTCAATACGCAAAATATAACCTTCATTTTTCTGTTTAGCAACAATGTAATTAAATATTGCAGCTCTTAAATTTCCTATATGCATATCACCAGTTGGCGATGGTGCGAAACGATACATAAATTCTTCCTTTTTAAAAAATATTTCCTAAGATTATATAATAATTTTTAAAATTTCAGTTTAAAAGAGCTTGTTAATTTAGTCTTGATATAATATTTATAAATTTAATTCAAGAAAAGAAGAAAAAATGTTAAGAGAAATTCCCATTTTTAAAGATTTATCCAATGAAGAGCTTGAGAAAATAGAAAATATAAGCATTATAAAACACTATAAAAAAGGTGAAATATTTTTTTTAGAGGGAGAAAAACCACTTTTTCTAAGCATACTTTTAGATGGAAAATTAAAAATTTATAAAACCTCTCCAAAAGGAAAAGAGATATTTATCCATGAAATACTACCTATAAATTTTGTAGCTGAGCTAGCAAATTTTGAAAATATAACTTTTCCAGCAAGCTCATCATTTAGCGAAGATAGCACAGTTTTAAGGATAGATTATTTAAAATTTGAAGAGATGTTTTTAAAAAAATCACAAGTTGCTTTTACTTTATTAAAGTCATTTTCTGGCAAAATAAAAGCTATGAATAAAGTCATAATGAAAGAAATTATTTGGGATAGTGATGGCAAAGTTGCAAATTTTATATGTGAGAATTTCGAAGCTTTTCAAACACTAAAACATTCAAATATGGCTAAAATTTTAAACATATCCCCTGAAACATTTTCAAGAATAATTACAAAAT
>QWCQ01000263.1_pt1 | contig 41586 bp, 43 predicted proteins | sample 1972701 | NCBI WGS metagenome assembly QWCQ01 (sample SAMN09866704, study PRJNA288562) | Human gut metagenome isolate pre4_stool, whole genome shotgun sequencing... | reverse complement strand
CATCAGGATCTCGTCAGACCTTGATCTCTGGTGAAGCTATAAAGAAAGTTTCTGAAAAGCTTAAGAAGGACTTAGACGAGGTATCTGATATAAGTGATCTCAATGGCAAGGAATACTTCCACGAATATTTCGATCCAACCGATCCACTGGGCTCTGAAAAGGAAAATCCAGTAAGCCACATAGCTTACGGTTTTTCTACAAATGTGGTAATATTAAATGATGACGGTACTATTAGAAAAGTCTTTGCTGCAACCGATGCCGGCAAGGTCATAAATCCTAAGGCAATCGAAGGTCAGCTTGAGGGAGGAATAGTAATGGGTCTAGGCTACGCCCTTACAGAAAACTTCAAGCTAGACAAATCCAAGGTCAAGGCCAAATACGGAACACTTGGCCTTTGGAGAGCGCCAATGATTCCAGAAATCGAAACAGTCTTTGTAAGTAAGCCTGATGACGAATTGCTAGATAGGGCCTTTGGTGCCAAGGGAGTAGGAGAGATTGCGACAATTCCAATTGCTCCAGCGGCCCAAGGAGCCTATTACAAGCTTGATGGAGTCCTAAGACGTGATTTCCCAATGGTAGATACTGCTTATAGCAAACCAAGGAAGAAATTTGATGACAAAAATAGAAGAAATATTTGATATTCAAAGAAATGATATAATTTCAATAACAGGATCTGGGGGCAAGACGAGTCTTATGACTTATCTTGCCCTTAGCTTGTCCAAAAAGGGCAGGGTCCTTATGACGACTTCTACCAAAATCGCCCTTCCTAAAGATCCAAACTACACGACCTATACTTCCTTTGATTCTTATGTAAATGATAGGTCAGAGAAGATAGTATGTTTGGGAGAGGAAGTTTCAGGCAAGGGGAAGCTAAAAAGTATAGGCTATGATAATCTTAGGGAAGTTCTTGATGATTTTGATTATGTCTTGATAGAAGCAGACGGTTGTAGGAATCTGCCCCTTAAGTTTTGGTATGATTACGAGCCTGTAATCTACGACTTTACGACAAAAGTTATAGGGATTTTTCCTATTAAGATTGTGGGTTGTGAAGTCAGGGAAGATTTTACTTATAATTATCCAGGCTTTTCAAAAAATATTGGGACTGGTATCATAGATTCTAAGATGATAAGAAGATTAATCGCCTATGATAAGGGCTTCTACAAGGGATTTGATGGAAGGAAATATCTTTTCATTAACCAAGTAGAAAGCGAGAGGGACTTTGCAAATGTCCGTAAGATTAGGGAAGATTTTGATTTTTCTGATATCAAATTATCCTATGGATCGATTAAGGAGGGAAGATTTTATGAAAATTAATGCAATACTTATGGCCTCAGGCCTATCCCAAAGGATGGGAGAAAACAAACTGATGCTTGAATTTAAGGGCAAAAAAATCTACGAGCATACCCTAGATCTTTTGGAGGAAGTCGGATTTGATGAGGTTATAGTTGCCACTTCCTACGAAGAAATCCTAGAAGATGCAAGGTCTAGGGGCTTTGTGGCTATTGAAAACACCGACAATGAGATTGGCAAATCTTCATCAATAAAGCTTGGTGTAAGGGAGACCGATGAGGACGCTAATATGATGTTTTTTGTTGCAGACCAGCCCCTCCTTAGGAAAGAAACCTGCGAGAAACTAATAGAATCCTTTAAGGAAACTAAGCTTATGACCTATCCTGTCGTAGGTATGAGAAGGGGAGCGCCAGTAATCTTTCCTGCTAGCTACAGGGAAAAGCTCCTAAGTCTTGAAGCCGACCAGGGAGGAATGATCTTCGCCAAAGACGGTAAGACTAACAAGGTCCCAATAGAAAACGAAGACGAGCTATTGGATATTGATACCCTAGAGGCTTACGAGAAGTTAAGGCGTGACCATGAATAAGAAGCTCGTAATAGTAAGGGGCGGAGGAGATGTCGCAACAGGGACTATCCAGAAACTTAAGAGAGTAGGCTTTGACGTCTTGGTCCTAGAAATAGAAAGACCGACTTGCATCAGAAGAAATGTCGCAGTGGCCCAGGCAATCTTTGAGGGAGAAATAAAGATCGAAGATATAGAAGCTATTTACTGTAAAGATAGGTCTGAAATAGAAAAAGCTTTTGCAGAGGATAAGATTGCTGTGACAGTTGACCCTGAGGGAAGATTCATAGAAGAAATGAAGCCGATTTGCGTGATAGATGGGATTCTCGCCAAGAAAAACCTCGGCACTAACATGGACATGGCTCCAATAACCATAGGACTTGGACCTGGCTTTGTGGCAGGGGAAGACGTAGATTTGGTAATAGAAACCAACAGGGGCCATGATTTGGGCAGATTAATCTTTGAAGGTCCTGCCGCCAAAAACACTGGTAATCCTGGTAATATCAACGGCTTTACTACAGAAAGAATCCTTAGGTCAAGTGCAGATGGTAAGCTTCATATCCTAAAAGATTTAGGCTCTGTCGTAAAAGAGGGCGAGCCTGTTGCCATAGTAGATGGAAAGGAAATCTACGCAGGTCTTGACGGAATGGTCCGTGGTATGATCAATGAGGGCATAGAAGTGACCAAGGGAATGAAAGTAGGAGATGTCGATCCGAGAGTCATTCCTCGTAATGCTAAGACGATATCTGATAAGGCAAGGCTAATCGGCGGAGGAAGTCTTGAGGGACTTCTCATAATGAAAAGAAGGAAGGGGCTATGAAAGCAGATATTTTAGAGAAAATTTATGAAGAAAACCAAAAGGGAAGGGATGCTGCCCTAGTATTTTTGATAGAAAACAAGGGCTCAACTCCTGGAGAAGATAATTCCCTAATGGCTGTTACATCTGCTGGCAAGTCCTTTGGCACAATCGGTGGAGGAAAAATCGAGGCAGATGTCATAAGAAGGTGCATGGAAGGATTTCCTAAGGGAGAGTCTTTCGAGTTTGACTACAATCTATCCCAAAATGGTGAGCTTAAGATGAGCTGCGGGGGAGATTCTAGGGGCTTTGTGAAATACTTTAAGGCAGCCAACCGTCTTGTAATCTTTGGCGCAGGCCACATTTCTCAAAAGCTTGCGAGGATTGCTACAAAGACCAACTTTGAAGTTACAGTAATAGATGATAGAAGTGAATTTAGGGAAAGTCCGGACTTTAGTGAAATCAAAGACTATATCGAAGCTCCAATCGAGGAAGCAGTAGGTAAAATCGACTTCGATAAGGATAAGACCTACATAGTCCTTTGCACTAGGGGACACGCACATGATTCCAAGGCCCTTAGGGAAATCATAGGAAAGGACTTCCACTATCTAGGAATGATTGGCTCAAAGGCCAAGGTCATAAGAGTCTTCAAGGAACTTGAAGAAGAAGGATTTAAGAGAGAAGATTTAGAGCAAATCTACACACCAATAGGCCTTGATGTAGACAATGGATCTGTTGAAGAGATTGCGATTTCAATTATGGCAGAGATCTTGATGATTAAAAACAAAAAGCATGGCGAGATCCAGAAACTCCACTAAAATGATTAAGATAATAATGCTAATAGCCTTCCTTAGCGCAAGTTTTTCTAATTTTAGGCTTGGATTTTCAAATAAAATTAGGATTAAGATCAGACCGATTTATCTAATAATTATAGGAGCCTACTCCCTTCTAATTCTTATCATGGCGGGGAAAAAGGATGGGAGCATCCTGGGCTACATCCTAGCCCTATCGACAATCCTCCTTCTCCTAAGTAATATCTTAAGTCGAGGAGTGAGGGAGGATGGGATTGTCCTAATGAATGGAGCAAATCCCCTTCTTATACTCATAAAGAAAAGAGATATCAAGGATATAAGCTTGGAGGAAAAGAAGGCAGAAATTAAGCTTAAGATTAAGGCTAAGGGAAGTTATTTTGTCGAAAGTTTTGGGGAAGAAGATAGGAAAAAGCTTGAAGTCTTTATTTCGGATTTAAATTTCTAAAAAATCGGCTAAGTGAATAATAATCTCTCTTTTGGTTATAAATAGACTAGGAGGACATATGAAATTTTTACACACAATGATTAGAGTTAAGGACCTTGATAAGTCCTATAAGTTTTATACAGAAGAATTGGGATTTGTTGAAAGTAGAAGAAAGGAATTTCCAGACAAGGAGTTTGACCTTGTCTACCTAAAACTTCCTGCTTCTCCTGACTACGAGTTGGAATTAACTTACAATTACGACCAAGAAGAAGCCTACGACTTAGGAAATGGCTACGGTCACATAGCAATATCACACCCAGATATCAAATCCTTTAGGGAAGAGTTAAGCAATAAGGGCTATGAAGTTACAGAGCTTAGAGGTCTAAGTGACAATTCAGATAAGTACTTTTTTGTAACAGATCCAGATGGATACAAGATTGAAATTATACAGAAAAAATAATAAAAAAAGGGCTGGCGGATTAAATCTGCTGGCCATATTTGTATCTTTGAGAGATTTCCCTTAAGGCGTGGATTGCCTTCTCTACTTCCTCAATCGTATTGAAGTAAGAAAAGGAAAATCTCACTATGCCTTGTTTTTCTGTTGCCAAATGCTTATGGATTAGGGGAGCGCAATGAGAACCGGGTCTGGTCTGGATATTATAGTCCTCATCTAGGATGAGGGAGATTTCATCTGAGGGGATATTTCCAATATTAAAGGAAACGAGGCCCGTCTTAAGCTCGGATGGGTCCTTGGAGTAGAACTTAAGTGATGGAATATCTTCGATCCCTCGGTAGAAGTGACTAGCAAGGTCTCTTACCTTTTTATTAATCTTTTCAATGCCCTCATTTAGGACAAAGTCAACTCCTGCCTTTAGGGCGATTTGACCTAGGAAGTTGGCCGTTCCTGCTTCAAATATTTGGGGAAAGGCAGGGGGCATGGTCTTTCTGAAAGAATCTATCCCGCTACCTCCGGCAAAGACCTGATCAAAAGCAAAGTCCCCATTTTTGATTAGTCCACCCGTCCCGCTTGGTCCATAAAGAGACTTGTGTCCTGTAAAGGCAAAGAGGGAGTTTTCATATTTTCCCATATCGATATCAATAAGGCCCAGACTTTGGGCAGTATCGACTATCATTATTAGCTCGTTTTCTCTGGCAAAATCATAGAGCCTATCCAAGTCCTTGCTATCTCCTAGGATATTTGAGGCGGAATTTATAACGAGGAATTTCGTGTTTTTCTTTAAAAGCTTAGGAAGGTCTCGGTAGATAAGCTCGTAATTCTCATCAAAGTCCACGAAGGAAATATCAGCCCCGGTTTGATAGAGGGGGCGGAGGATTGAGTTGTGCTCTGTAGTTGATGTGATGACGTGGTCCTTCTCATTTACCAGAGACTTGATGGCGAAGTTTAGGGCGAAGGTTGCATTTTCTGTAAGGAGGATATCTGAGGGATTTTCTATATGGCAGAGTCTTGCCAGAGACTTTTTCGTATCAAAGATTGCCATCATGGAGTTTTGGGCGAGCATGTGGCCGGACCTTGAAGGATTGCCAAATTTACCAGAAGAGATTACTTCAACTAGCTTATCTGTCACAGCCTTAGGCTTGTTGATGCTTGTAGCAGCATTATCAAAATACATAGCTAGAAATTACCCTCCTCCCATTTTCGTCTCTTTTCATTAGGAAAATCCCATCATAGTCCCTTTCTTCTAGAATATCAAGGGCCTTGTCCAGATCTTTTTTAAGTATCCTTAGGGCATAGCCGCAACCTGCGTCGATTTCTGGAGGCAAGGGGATAAGCCTTGCCTTAGGCAAATCTTTTACCTTATCGAGGGCAGCTGCCGGATCTTCGAATTTCTCAAAGGAGAAAAGGACGAAAGTTTCTCCTAGCATGGGCTAACTGTGTGATAGCTTCTTAGGATTTCGACGATCTTGTACATATTTGTAATCTCACCTACTGCAAGTTTTTCCTTAAGCTTGTAATTTCCGAGACAAAGTCCACAAGATAAGATTTCTACTCCCTTATCAGCAAGGACTTTTAGGTCTTCTATGGTCTTTTCGTTTTCTGCTGTAAGAAAGACTCCCCTGTTGTAGAAAATGACCTTTTCTGGAAGCTTATCTTGTTCTGTGAGGGCATAGATGAAGCCTTCAAGCAAGCTCTTTGAGAAATCCTCATCGCCCTTACCCATCCTGTCATCAGAGATTGCGACAACATAGGAAGAGGTGTCGATTTTATTTTCATTTTCTGACGCTTCTTCTTTGCTTTGGGCGCCTTTCTTAAGGCTTACCTTGTAAACTCCGTCTTCGATTTTTTCAGTAGATGATTCGATTTTTAGTTCCTTGGCCATCTTGGCGAGGTTTTGGGTTGCTACTTCATTATCTACTAGGATTTCGAAGTCTACTTCGTCTGGATTTTCCTTGATTAACTTCTTTGTTTCAATTACTGGTATTGGGCAAACTTTGCCTAAACAATCAATTTTTTTCATAATAGCTCCTTTATTTTACGATTATCTTGTAAGATCTTTTCCTTTTTACTTGTCCTATTTGATAGATTTCCAGATTATTTTCCTTAAAGTCAGCGATTATCTTATCAGCTTCTTCTTCGCTTACTGCCACACACAAGCCACCTGATGTCTGTGGGTCAAAGAGGACTTCCTCCATGGCGAAATCATCTATCATAAATTCTACATCACCCTCGAGGTAGTTTCTGTTATTTTGCCCACCAGAAGTATAGAGAAACTCAGCCGCAAGCTTTTTAGCAGGGGATAGGACTGGGACCTTGGCACTTTCAAGGATGATAGTTAAGTCATCTCCAGCCATTTCTGAAAGATGGCCCAAAAGAGCAAAGCCTGTGATATCCGTCGCTGCGTGGATTTGATATTTGACGAAGATATCTCTGGCGTATTTATTAAGGGTTGCCATCTGCCTTGTGCAAGTTTCAAAGTCCTCATCACTTACGAGCCCTTGGGCGTAGTTGGCAGTAACGAGCCCTGTGCCGATTTTTTTCGTAAGAAGGATTACGTCTCCATCTTTTGGCGTATTATTTTCCCAAATTTCCTTCTTTTTGACCTTGCCTGTGACAGAAAGGCCGTACTTGATGGTCTTATCATGAATCGAATGGCCTCCGGTAAGACTTGCCTTGGCTTCACTGACCTTATCATTACCTCCACGGAGGATTTCTTTGAGGATAGCGAAGTCCTCTTCTAGGGGAAATGTCACGATATTGAGGGCAGATATGACCTCTCCTCCCATAGCGTAGACATCGCTTAGGGCGTTGGCAGCAGCGATTTGACCAAAAAGATAGGGATTTTCTACCATAGTTGGGAAGAAATCCAGGGTCTGGATCACGCAAGTTTCCCCATCGATGTCGATAATGGCAGCATCATCCTTCTTGTCGAAGCCAACTAGGACATCGCTCCTCCTGTAGGGAGTAATATCCCTTAATAATTTATCCAAATTACCTGCGGCAATCTTGGCATTGCAACCGCCGCATACTTCTAAGTTCTTCATAGGACCTCCTTCTAATATTCTACCGAATATTTTCTAAAAATACATCAAGAAAGGTTTTCATTAATTATTAGTTACAATAAGTAGATTATATTATAAGATCTAGGATTAATAAAAGATAAGAGGCTTAATTATTAACTCACTTCCTAAATAAATAATGGGATAGAAACTATGAAAAAGTTTTGACAAGGCGAGTAATATATTAGATAATAGGGGCGAGGTCGATATATTTTTAAAAGAGGTTCGCTATGATTTATTTAGACAATGCCGCAACGACCTTGGTCAAGCCGGACTTGGTCAAGGAAAGATTGATAGAAAATTTTGATAAGATAGGAAATCCTTCGAGGGGCTTTAATAAAATTTCTTTAGATACTGGAAGGATGGTTCTTGATACGAGAATCATGTTTGCAAGACTTTTTAATATCAAAGATCCAAAAAGACTTGCCTTTACATCAAATGCCACTGAAGCCTTAAACATCGCTATTTCTTCATTTATAGGAAAGAATGATCATGTAATAACGTCTCTTATCGAGCACAATTCCGTCCTCCGTCCTCTCTATCTTAAGGAAAAAGAAGGCACAGAGCTTTCATTTGTAGGTCTTAAGGAAGGGAAGGAGGGAGTCCTCGATTATAAAATGATGGAAGGACTTGTAAGAAACAACACTAAGGCTTTTGTTATAAGCCATGCTTCAAATGTTACGGGAAATATTACCGATCTTTCTAAAGTTTCTGACTTTTGCAAAAAGCACGGACTCCTTTTGATAGTAGATGCTGCCCAAAGTGCTGGACTTATCGATATAGATGTCGAAAAATACGGTATAGACGTCCTTTGCTTTACAGGTCACAAGGCCCTATATGGCCTAACGGGTACTGGTGGAATTTACATAAGAGATGGACTAAATCCTAAAGCCATCAAGGTCGGAGGAAGCGGGATCAATTCCTTTGACAAAGACCATCCTCAGACCATGCCAGAAGTCCTGGAGGCAGGGACTATAAATGCTTACGGTGTGCTTTCCTTAAACGCAAGCCTTGATTTCATAAATCAAATTGGCCTAGCTAATATTAGAAAAAAGGAAAAAGACCTACTTACATATTTTGAAGAAAGGTTAATGGAAATACCTACTCTTACGATCTTTGGATCCAAGAATTTAGATAAGAGAGTTGGAATAATCGCGATTAATTCTACAAAAGTCCCAGCCAATGACCTAGCCCAAATCCTTGCCGAAAAATACGGCATAGCAACGAGGGCAGGAGCCCATTGCGCTCCTCTTTGCCACAAGGCTTTAAGGACAGAAGAAGATGGACTCGTACGCTTCTCCCTTTCCTACTTCACAAAAAAGGAAGAGATCGATAAGACAATATATGCCCTAAAGGAAATACTAGGAGATGATTATGATAGTAATAACATTTGATACGACTACAGATGCCATGATGATGGAGCTGTTTGCTAAGGAAAATAAACTCTCCGGGAAGCTTATCCCCCTACCAAATGAAATATCCGCAGGTTGTGGCTTAGCTTTTAAGATAGAGAATGGAGATTTTGAAGAAATCCAAAAGATACTTAAGGAAAATTCTATCTCCTATGAGAAAATCTATGACTTGGGAGTAGATAAATGAACTATGTAGGAATCGATATAGGATCAACTGCAAGCAAGGTATCTGTAATAGGAGATAAGAAGATAAACTTCGTAACTCCTACTGGCTGGTCATCCAAGGAAGTCGCAAATGATATCAAAAACAGACTTCTCGAAAAAGGAGTCGACGTAGCTAGCGATAAGACCAGGGTAACAGCGACAGGATACGGCAGGATAAGCGTAGATTTTGCTGACTTTGTAATAACAGAAATCACCTGCCACGCACGAGGAGCAAGGGCCCTATCTGGCCTTGATGAGCTTGTAGTAATAGATGTAGGAGGCCAGGATACTAAGGCTATCCTCATAGAAGATAAATTAGTATCTGAATTTCAAATGAATGATAAGTGCTCAGCGGGCACGGGGAAATTTATCGAAGTCATGGCCAATAAGCTAGGACTCACAATCGCCGAGCTCTTTGACCTTGCCCAGAAAGGAGAGGCCATATCAATTTCTTCCATGTGCACGGTCTTTGCAGAAACAGAAATCACCTCCTATGTGGGAGAAGGAAGGAAGAAAGAGGACATAGCAGCTGGCATTGTAAATTCAGTCGCCCAGAAAGTAAGCCAGATGTATAACAAAATAGGAGATAGCGACAAAGTAATCCTTACTGGAGGCTTAAGTCAAGTTCCATTCTTTGCAGAAATCCTATCTCAAACAATTGGAAAAGAAGTAATCAACGTCAAGAACGGACAATTTGCAGGCTCGATTGGAGGAGCCTATCTATCGAAGGAGAAGAAAAAAAGATGACAGATTTAATTAAAGACTTACCAGAAATATTTGAAGAATTTGCCGACGCAAGAAAAAACGCCTTTCTAAGCGTAAAAGAATTAAAGGATAAGAACATTCCCCTAGTAGGAGCCTATTGTACATATTTTCCTGAAGAAGTAGCTTGGGCGGCTGGAGCAAGCACCGTTGGCCTATGCTCAACTAGCGATGAGACCATGGCAGAAGCAGAAAAGGACCTCCCATCCAATCTCTGTCCCCTTATCAAATCATCCTATGGCTTCGCCAAAACAGATAAATGCCCATTCTTCTACTTCTCAGATGTCATAGTAGGAGAGACAACCTGCGATGGGAAGAAGAAAATGTACGAATTGATGGATGAAATAAAGCCAGTCTATATGATGAACCTACCAAACAGGCAAGACGAAAAGGCCAAAAGATACTGGGCGGAAGAAGTAGAAGAATTCAAACAATACATGGAAGAAAAATTTGCCACAGAAATTACAGAAGATAAGTTAAGAAAAGCGGTCAAATTAGGAAATGACATAAGAGATGCCCAAAAAAACATAGCCCAAACTATGAAACTTGACCCAACACCAATGTCAGGAATTGACCTCTTCCATGTTACATATGGTAGCCAATTTAATATGGACAAGGAAAAAATCCCAGGAGAGATCAACGCCCTAGCCAAAAGAATAATCGACGAATACGATCCAGAGGCGAGAGAGAAAAAGCCAAGAATAGTAGTAACAGGCTGCCCAATGGGAGGAGCAACAGAAAAAGTAATCAAGGCCATAGAAGATAACGGTGGAGTGATAGTAAGCTTTGAAAACTGCTCTGGTGAGAAAAACTTCGATAGAAACGTAGACCTTGACCAAGAAGACATTATAAAAGCCCTAGCCGATAGATATATAGACATAGGATGTTCTGTAATGAGCCCAGATACCAACAGATTCGAGCTTCTAGGAAGACTAATAGACGAATACCAAGCAGACGGAGTAGTAGAAATGGACCTAGTAGCCTGCCACACCTACAATGTAGAAAGAGAAAAAATCAAAAGATTCGTCCAAGAAGATAAAAAAATTCCATACACCTACGTAGAAACCGACTTCGGCCAAGCAGACATAGGCCAACTAAACACAAGAATGGCCGCCTTTATCGAGATGCTTTAGAGGGCGGAGGAGTTTTTGATTGACTATTACCTTAAAGATAATATAATGATATTACCTTAAAGGTAATTTGGTTTCGGAGTTTAAGATTTGAAAATAAATTATTCTAATAAAAAACTGATGAAAGAATGCACTAATATTAAGATAGCGAGAAAGCATTATGGTGAGAAAATAGCTTTAAGGCTTCTTAAGGCAATAAATTTTATAGAATCTTCATCTAATTTGAAAGCATTGATTAATAATAGAATCTATAATTTTCATAAACTCTCAGGGGATAGAAAAAATCAGTATGCTATAGATATAGGTAGTAGGAGAGATGGTTACCGACTAATACTTGAGTTTGACCAAGATGATGTATTTGTAAAAGCTGTTGAGATTGACGAACTTACAATCAAAGAAATGGGGAATCACTATGAGTAATTTTACAGAATATAAAAATTTAATAGCTTTCCATCCAGGATCTTATGTAGAAGATTTAGTTGCTGATTTGAATATAAGTCAAAAAGAATTCGCTAGTCGTCTTGGTGTCTCTGCAAAAACTATTAGTACTCTGATAAATGCTGAATCAAATTTGTCTACTGATTTAGCCTTGAAATTGGAGAAGCTAACAGGAATAGATTATCAAACTTGGATAAATCTTCAAAATAACTACGATAAAAAAAAGTTAGAAATTGAAAACGAAAAAATAAAAGATGAAGATATAGTTCTTGATAAGATTGATTTTAAATATTTTAAGAAAAATGGACTAGTAGAAGATAAGAAGTATAAAAGATCTGAGAAAAAAGACAGCTTATATTCTACGTTATACATTAGTAGTTTAACTTATCTATCAGCTTTCAATCCATTAGTAAGCTATAGAAATAACGATATTGATAACTTGAAGTCGGTTGTAAACTCTAACATAATGCTTTGTCTTGCTGAAAATATTGCTAGAAATATGTCGCAACAAAAGCTTGATATAAGTAAGTTAAATGACTATTTGCCTGAAATAAAGGCTATGAATTTAGAAGAGTATGAAGATTTTATGCCAAGGCTTAAACAATTACTCATGGAATGTGGAATTGTGCTTGTTACTTTGCCACACTTATCGGGATCAGGACTTAATGGAGCATGCAAGATATTTAAAAATGGTTCCGTATTGCTTTTAGTGACTGATAAAAATAAGAGAGCCGATATATTTTGGTTTTCATTAATGCATGAGTTAGGTCATATAATTAATAAAGACTTTTATACAGATCTTTATGATATAGAAACCTATGAGAAAAAAGAAAAAATAGCAGATAAGTTTTCTGAAGAAATTTTCTTAAGTGAAAGTGAGTATGAGGAGTTTAAAGTTGCGGGAGATTTCTCCTATAGATCTTTAGTCGAATTTGCGAAAAGAAAGTCAATAATGCCAAGCATTTTAATTGGCAGGTTAAAGAATGATAAGCTGATAGAACAAAATAAATTAAATGATTTAAACAAATATTATAAATTTTCAATTGATATGGACAAATAAATATAGTAAATATTAAGCCTCACTAACTAATATCTAGTGAGGCTTTTTGCTGCAAATATTAAAGTGTACTTATGAAATAAATAATGAGAAGGATTATAAAAAATATTAATTAAGGAGGAAAATAATTTGTCAAGAAAGACAGAATACAGATTTAATGAAAATTTTGAATTATTAGTACATTGGTTTCTACCAGAAGGTAATATGAAGAACTATATCACAGGAAAGTTAATACATAATTGTGACAGTTTTAAAGACGATTTTTTTCTTGAGTTATATGGTGATTTTGATGAAATAAGTGAGAGAACTATAATCGTAGAAAATAAGTTAAGGGAAAAAATAAATATTATAGGTTTTACAAGTGATGGTAAGACAGTGGTAATCGAAAATGCGATTAAAATAAATGGCACATTTGTTTCAAATGGTTTTCCTACTTCGAAATTTCTTGTGGGTAGGTGCCTCGTTATTAATTCGATGATATATATTAATTCTGACAAAAATGCGAAATTTATTCTGGATAAAGGAATAGATAATATTGAGATTTCATCTTGTGAATTTAACTTTACCAGACTTAAAAGTTGGATTGGAGATATTAATACTAAAAAAGACATTGGCGATGAATAGGCTTCTATATCGCTTGCTTTATCTGAAGATTCGAATGATAAATTTTATATTTCAAATAAAAATATATGCTTAGAAAAAATTTTGAAATGCGACATAATTAATAATTCTATTAGAAGCGAGTATTATTGGAAAATGAAATCCTTAGATGGATCATGCCTAAATGTTAGACAGTTTATTGATTTAATTAAATCATTTAAGAATTTAATTCAGTTCTTTGTCGGTCAAAAAATTGGATATTCTTACATAAAGTTAAAAACAAATTTAGAAGGAAGATGTAATCATTTAGTTAATTGCTATATTGTAACTAGACAATTTATAACTTTTTCAAAATTTAGTGGTAATTATATCACGTTGAAATATGCAGATATCAAAGATCAATTTAATGAAATATTAAATAATTGGTATTTGAAGGAGGATAAATTTATAAATATAACTGAAAATTACTTATCTAATATAAACTCTTTTTATTATAGTCATTCAACTTTGCTAAATTCTATAAGGAGTTTAGAAATGTTTCATAGAAATTTCTATATAGAGGACGATGCATTCGAGGATACGCAGATAAATAAATTAAAAGAAGAGATAAAAGATTTTATAAGGTCTAAGAGTAATGATGACAAAGTAGTGAGTAGGTTTTGTTCCAATATAGACTACGATCCAGAAAAGACCCTAAGTAGGAGAATTAAGGATTTAATACAGAATATGGATGAAAAAATGAAGCAAAATTTTATAAAAAAAGCGGAAAAGAATATGAGCAAGAGTATTGATAGCTTTGTATATAAAATTGTTTCTACTAGAAATTTCTATACACACGGAGATAGAAGTAATATAAATGAAAAAGTAATTACAGATTCAAGAGATATTATTAATTATTCACATCTACTTGATCAGATACTAAAGTACTATATTTACAAACAATTGTTTGAGATAAATGATTATGTAATCGATAAAATTATTAATGGATGGATAAAAGTAATCTAGAAAGTATTTAATCAAATAAGATATACTACTAAGCTTATATTTTTCTCGTATTTGATTAAATCTGATATAAATTTTACTATTCAGGAACATAGAAAAACAATTAGAGATACTTGCAAATAGATAAATAATATAAAATTAATTATGACTTACCAGGGAAGAATATTCTCTGGTATTTTTTCGGGAATATTTTCATATAATTTCTATATATAAGTAGAAATACTTATACTAAGGAGAGATTATGATTGTAAATCGTGTTAAGAAGACTGGGAATTTTACTACAATAGATAACGGCTACTTGAATGATGAGGGACTTTCCTTTAAGGCTAAGGGGATTCTCACTTATCTTTTGAGTCTGCCTGATGATTGGGTTGTCCATATAGAGCAGATTGTTACAAAGTCAAAAGATGGAATAGCTTCTTTTAGGACAGGTCTTTCTGAGCTGATAGATAAGGGCTATCTTAAAAGATATCCTGTTAAGGAAGACGGGGTGATAATCCGCCGGGAGACTGAGATTAATGAAAGCATTGAAATCAATTCAAATAATCCACTCGGAGAAAATCTAGAAGTAGAAGATCAAGATCTTGAAAAAGAAGATGGAAATGACGACGAGAAGAATATTTCGCCAAAAGCTGAGGAAATAGCTAATTCGGATAATAAAGATGAAATAATACTAGGGAAAAATCAAGGTCTAGGAGATACACTTGTAGAAAATCAAGAAGTGGAAAATCTAAGGCTACTAAATACTAATACACCAATAACTAATAATACAAATAACCTAGTAGACAAAATCCTCCTTTCAAAGTTAGACAAGCTTTGGAAATCTCAGCCAGGGACTTTTTCTGATGAGGATATAATATCTAACCCGATCTATTGTGAAGCTCTTTCAAAGTTACTGGAAGACTATGGAAAAGACTTGGCTATTAAGGCTATAAAGAACGTACCTACTCTCGCTAAGAGGAGGAAGAATAAGATAAGGCTATCTTGGTTTTTAAGGGAGGGCAACTTTAGGAGGGCATGTTTTATGAGAAGATAAAGCTTGATTTAACTAAAACTATTACCGTAAAATGGATATAAATATTAGGAGGTAAATTAAATATGGATAATGATACTAAGAATCTTCCTTACTGGCTTTCTTTGGGAGTCTTGTTTGGTATAATTTTTGGAGGGCTTCTTGATATGCTAGCTTTAGGGATATGTCTTGGCGCTATGTTTGGTATGATGCTAGGAATATCTAGTAGTAAAAGGAAAAAATAATCTATCTTCTTCCTACCAATAAGCCTGTTAAATAGTACATTAATAGAAGGAGGGAGTATGAATTATTTGGAAAATATTATTACGTCTTTGATGTTGATTAGGGTGACAGATATTATTGATATTGCAATTATTGCCTTTGTTATTTATAAACTTTTCTCACTTCTAAGAAACACCAGGGCCGAACAGGTACTTAAAGGACTGATTTTTGTCTTGTTTTTCGCATCTATTGCGGATATTTTAAATCTTAATACAGTCTCTTGGGTGATGAATCAATTCTTGACAGTTGCCCTAGTCTTTATCATAGTTGTCTTTCAACCAGAGCTTAGGAGCGCTCTTGAAAGGCTTGGTAGGGGTAGGAGTTTGTTTTCAAGTGAGAAGATTCAGAGGGATGAGAGAAGTATCAATGAGCTAGTTTCTGCTATGAGCTCTCTTTCTAGGCAAAAAATCGGTGCCCTTGTGGTTTTGGAAAGGGAAGTGGGCCTATCTGATATTATAGAAAGTGGGACCAAGCTTGATAGTGATATTTCATCAGAGCTTCTTATAAATATCTTTATCCCTAACACACCTCTTCATGATGGAGCTGTGATTATTAGGAAAAATACTATTGCAGCAGCTGCTTGTTATTTGCCTTTGTCTTCTTCAAATACTATAGCCAAGGAGCTTGGTACAAGGCATAGGGCTGCTATTGGAATTTCTGAAAAGAGCGATTGTCTCGTGGTAATCGTATCAGAAGAGACAGGAAATATTTCTGTGGCAGAAAATGGCAAGATCAATAGGTATTTTGATGAGGAAAGTCTAAGGATAAGACTTAAAAACGAGCTTGTAAATACTGATAGTGCAAGCGAGATATTGAAGAAAGAGAAGAAGGGAGAGGTAAATGAAAAAGAAAAATGATGTGCAATTGATAGTCCTATCGGTTATCCTTGCTATAGTCATGTGGGCTTTCGTAGTTACTTCGACCAACCCTTCTGTAAATAGAACGTTTAGAAATGTACCAATCCTCGTCCAAAACAAGGATGCCTTAGAAGCTAGGGGTTATACGATTATAGGCCTCGATGAGGCAAGTAATGTTAATATTCGTGTCGAGGGTACTAGGAATAGGATCGTTGGGACCAAGCAAAACGACATCCAAGCAAGTATAGATGTCAAAGATGTAAAGGAAGGTATCCAATCCGTTTCAGTTAAGGTAGACACACCTAGCGGAGTTGGGATTTCCTTGCTAGATCCGCCTTCAATAAATATCAATGTTCAAAAAAAGGTGGAAAAGGCCCTACCTATAAATATCGTGATAAAGGATAGTCTAAAGGATGGTAGGTCTGTAGAGATTAATGAACAGTCAATCGAGGAAGTTACAGTCAAGGGGCCTGTCTCTGCAATCAATCAAATCGATAGGGTTGAGGTTAATATCGACGAGGAAAGCTATCTAGATGGCAAAATCCACAATCTCGATATCCATATTTTGGATAAGGATGGCAAGGAAGTAACTGGAATCGAGAAATCAAACGATGATATAAATATTTCTTTTAGGGCAGAGGAGACTAAGAGAGTTCCCATAAAAATGACTTATTATGGTGAGCCAGCTGAGGGCTTCGAGATAAAAAATATAAGTCTTTCTCAGACAGAATGTGTCATAAAGGGAGATAGCGGGTCTCTTAAGTCAGTTGAGCAAATCGAAACTTATCCTGTAAATGTGACTGAACTTAAATCTGAGAAAAACGGTGAAATCAAACTTAATATTCCAGATGGGGTAAGTCTTTATGATGGGAAGGATCCTGTATCCTACAAGATAGAAGTAGACAAAAAAGAAAAGTAATGAGACTTAAGACAAAGATTAATTACGAAAATATAATAGATAGGTTGAATGAGGCTGGCTTTAAATCTTTTCCTGTGGGAGGATCTGTTAGAGACAGCCTTCTTTCTAGGGAAGTTTCTGACATAGATATCACAACCGATGCAAGGCCAGAAGAGATTGAGGAAGTCTTTAAGGACTTTAAGCTTATCGATATAGGAAAGAGATTCGGAACTATCAAGGTTATAGTAGAGGGAGATGCATTTGAGATTACGACTTTTAGAAAGGAAAGTGCCTACAGAGATGGGAGACACCCTACAGAGGTTAGCTTTTCTGATAATCTAATAGATGACCTAGAAAGAAGAGATTTTACTATAAATGCTATGGCCTTTGACCATGGGGAGATCATAGATCCTTTTGGGGGACGCACAGATCTTTCAAGAAAAGTCATCAGAGCTGTGGGAGATCCTAGAGAAAGAATTGACGAAGATCTCTTAAGAAGCCTTAGGGCGGTGCGCTTTGCCAATCGCTTGGGCTTTACTATAGAAGAATCCTTGAAGGAAGCCATTAGAGAAAATGCAGGAAAAATTAATTCCATATCAAAGGAGAGGATAGCAAGTGAATTAAGTGAAATCCTTACTTCAACTACTCCTTCCAGGGGTATTAGGCTTATGGATGAAGTAGGGCTCTTAGCTGAAATTTTCCCTGAAGTAAAAAGAACGATAGGCTTCGACCAACATTCGACCTATCACGCAGATGATGTATACGTCCATAGCCTAAAGGTCCTTGACGAAAGTCCTGCAGATCTTACCGTAAGATTTGCTGCCCTCTACCATGATGTAGGTAAGGTTGATACCTTTTTCTTAGATGAAAGAGGAGAGGGGAGATTCTTCGGTCATCAGAATCTTTCTGAGGAGATGCTAAGAAAAAGGCTTAAGGAGCTAAAGTTTTCCAATAAATTCATAAGTGATGCGACAAGCCTTGTCAAAAGACATATGGACTGTTCCAATATTTACACGAAAAAGTCCATCAGAAAGCTTCTTAGAAGACTAGGCGAAGAAAATCTTAGACGCTTATTTGACCTACAAATGGCGGACATCCTCGCTACCAAGCATCCTGCCACCAGTAATATAGACCTTGGAGAAAAGCTCCTTGCTGAGGTATTGGCAGATAATATACCGAAGAATAGGTCAGACCTTGCTATAGATGGCAATGACCTAATAAGGATGGGCTATCCTCAAGGGAAGATTATAGGAGATCTTTTAAGAAGAATCGAAGAAGAAATACTAGAAGAAAATTTAGAAAATAATAAAAAAGCAATCGAGGACTTTTTGACAAGAATGGGTAAAAATCTTGATAGCTTGACAAAGAAGTAGTATATTATTTCAATGAGTAAGAACACCAGGAGGAAAAAATGACAGAATTAAAATCACACGAAAATAACATAGCAAAATTCGAATTCGACGTGCCTTATGATGAGTTCAAAAAGGCAACTGACACTGTATATAAAAGAAACAAATCTAGATATAGGGTAGATGGTTTTAGACCAGGTCACGTTTCTAGAAAAGTACTTGAAAAAATGTATGGACCAGAAATCTTCTACGATGAAGCAATCAAGATAGTTTTCCCTAAACCATACGAAGAAGCTGTAGAAGAACTAGGCCTTGAAGTAATTGACCAACCATCTGTAGACCTTGACGATATCGAAGAAGGAAAAGACATCACATTTAAGGTTGAAGTTGAAACAAAACCACACCCAGAACTAGGGGATTATTCAGAACTAATCGTTGAAGAAGTATCTAGCGAAGTAACAGATGAAGATGTTGAAGCAGAGCTTAAGAAACAACAAGATGAAAACGCAAGACTTGTTCCAGTTGAAGATGGCGAAGCAAAAGAAGGCGATACAGTAAATATCGACTTTGACGGTTTCCTTGATGGAGAAAGATTCGAAGGTGGTAAGGCAGAAGATTACGACCTAGTTCTTGGATCAAACACCTTTATCGAAGGCTTTGAAGGACAAGTAGCAGGCCATACGGTTGGAGATAAGTTTGACGTTAATGTAACCTTCCCAGAAGATTACCAAGCTAAAGAATTCCAAGGAAAAGATGCTAAGTTCGAAGTAGAAATCAACTCAATTACAAGAAAAGAACTTCCAGAACTAGATGATGAGTTTGCAAAAGACATCTCTGAATTCGACACACTTGAAGAATTAAAGAACAACCTAAGAGAAAAACTTGCAGAAGATAAGAAAGATTACGCTAAAAACCTAATCCAAAACCAAGCAATTGAAGCTTTAGTTAAGAAGTCTGAAGTAAGCGCACCAAGACCAATGGTTGATGCTGAAATCGACTATGAACTACAAAACCTAGACCAAAGACTTCAACAAATGGGTATTACCCTAGCTCAATATATCGAGATGACAAAGATGGATATCAACCAAATCCGTGACCAATACAGAGCTCAAGCAGAAGCTAGAGTTAAGGCAAATCTCGTAATTGATGAAGTTGCTCTCAAAGAAGGTATTGAAGTTACAGAAGAAGAAAAAGAAAACGAAATCAAAGAAGCAGCAGAAAATTATGGAGTAGAAGATCTTGAGAAATTCAAAGAGCTTTTCGCTAAAAACATCTCTGATAAGACTCTAGAAGAAAATATCATGAGAAGAAAAGCAGTTGAACTTCTAACAGAAAATGCTAAAGCTCTTCCTCACGAAGAATACCACAAGGCAATTGGTGAAGAAGATCACGACCACGACCACGAGGAAGGCGAAGACAAATAAGCTCCATTTAGATAAGGAGATAAAATGATTCCTAAAAATTATTTAGTACCAACAGTTGTAGAACAAACAAACAGAGGCGAGAGAGCCTATGATATATATTCAAGACTTCTAAAAGACAGGATAATCTTCCTATCAGGTGAAGTTCGTGATGAAATCTCAGATATTATCATAGCCCAATTGCTTTTTCTAGAAAGTGAAGACCCTGACAAGGACATCCAATTTTACATCAACTCTCCTGGTGGAGTTGTAACAAGTGGACTTGCTATATACGATACAATGAACTACATCAAACCAGATGTATCCACAATCTGTATAGGTCAAGCTGCATCAATGGCGGCAGTCCTTTTATCATCAGGAGCTAAGGGGAAAAGATACTCCCTACCTAGCTCAAATATCATGATCCACCAACCTTCTGGTGGGGCCCAAGGTCAAGCTAGTGATATTGTCATACAAGCTGAACAAATAATTAAGATAAAAGAAAGACTAAACAAAATCCTTTCTGATAATACAGGACAAAGTCTAAAGAAGATAGAAAAAGATACCGATAGGGACTTTGCTATGACAGCAGCTGAAGCGTTAGAGTACGGTCTTATCGATAAAGTAATTGAAAGTAAGTAGGAATAAATGTCTGATTACGAACAAAAAGAAATAAGATGTTCTTTTTGTGGCAAGGATAGCTCACAAGTTAAAAGAATTATAGCTGGTCCTAATGCTTATATTTGCAACGAATGTGTCGACTTATGTCACGAGATTATAGCCCAAGAGACTAATTCATCGTCTGAGTTTTCGGCTGATATCGACCTATCAACACCAAAAGAGATCAAGGACTTCCTAGACTCTTATGTTATAGGCCAAGATGATGCCAAAAAGACCCTTTCTGTTGCAGTATATAACCACTACAAAAGAATTAATAGCAATGAAGAAGATAGCGACATAGAGCTACAAAAATCAAATATATTAATGCTAGGTCCAACTGGTTCAGGAAAGACCCTCCTTGCCCAAACCCTTGCTCGCAAGCTAAACGTACCTTTTGCTATAGCAGATGCGACAAGCCTTACTGAGGCAGGTTATGTAGGTGAGGATGTGGAAAATATAATCCTAAAGCTCGTCCAAGCCGCAGATTATGATATAGACATAGCAGAACGTGGAATTATCTATGTAGATGAGATAGATAAGATTACAAGAAAAAGCGAAAATCCTTCTATAACCCGTGATGTGTCAGGGGAAGGCGTCCAACAAGCCCTCCTTAAGCTAATCGAGGGAACTGAGGCCAACGTACCTCCCCAAGGAGGAAGAAAGCACCCTAGCCAAGAGTATATCCAAGTGGATACGACAAATATCCTCTTTATCCTAGGCGGGGCCTTCGATGGAATTGAAGATATAATAAATAGGAGACTTTCTGAAAAGACCATTGGTTTCGGTGCAAGTGTTACAAGAAACGCTAGCGCAAGCCTTAAGGAAGTAAATACAGAAGACCTCCTTAAGTACGGACTCATTCCAGAGTTTATAGGAAGGGTGCCTATAGTCGTAAGTCTTGATGCTCTAGAAGTTGACTCCCTAGTCAAAATCTTAAAGGAGCCAAAAAACTCCTTCGTAAGACAATATCAAAAGCTCTTCGAGCTTGATGGCGTAAAGCTTACCTTTGAGGACGAGGCCCTAGAAAAGATTGCCGAAAAGGCCTACAATCAAAAGACTGGTGCTAGAGGACTAAGGACTATAATGGAAAATCTCCTCCTAGATCTCATGTTTGAAATTCCTTCAATAGATGATCTAGAAGAAGTGATTGTCACAAAAGAGTCTATAGATGATAAGGAAAAATTAGTTTATAAGAAAAGATAGAAAGATGGGGTTGTTGCCGAATGAACAATCGTCCAGATATCATTAACAAATCTCTATTAAAGATTATGCTTAATGAATGACGATAGTATTCATAAATTTGCAACAGCCCCATTTTATAGCGAGGTAAAAGATGACAGATGTTTATGATATAAGTGAAAATAAATATCCTCTTATAGCCCTAAGGGGCTACTGGCCAATGCCAAGTACCTTCCTAAGTTTTGATGCCAAAAGGAGTATTTCAGTAAATGCAGTTGAAGATGCAAGGCTTAGAAATACTAATCTGTTTTTGGTAAACCAAAAGGATGTCTTCGACGACAATCCCAAAAAGGAAGGCCTCTATGAATTTGGTATAGTTGCGAGCATAAAAGATACCTTCGAGCTTCCAAATGGTGTTACTAGAGTCTTTGTAGATCCAATAGGAGTGGCAAGACTTGATGATCTAGAAGTATCCGAAGGCTTCCTAAAGGCTAGTGTAAGCGAATACCACTACAGGGAAGAAGAGGAAAAAGATAAGGAAAATCTCCTATCCCTAAAGAAAATCTTGATAGATGACTTCAAGGAGTATATTAGCCTTGATAATAATGCTCTTGATGAAATAGCTTACAGTCTAATAGAGATTGACAACTTCCATAGGCTAGTTGATGTGATAACTTTCCACCTAGAGCTTGCTCCAAAGGAATATTACCAAATCCTAGAAACTCTAGATACAGAAAAGAGGATGCTTGCTCTTCACGAGATACTAAGTAAGGAAATAAACCTTAAGAAGTTATCCAAGGAGATAGAAAAACAGGTTCAAGATAATATCAACAAGAGTCAAAAGGACTACTATCTCAGAGAAAAGATGGAAGTCCTAAAGAAAGAAATCAACGAAAATAATGGAGAGGCCAAGTCCGAGGCGGACTATTATAGGAAAAAGATCAAGGCCATAAAGCTTGATAAGGAAAGCAAGAAGTCATTAGAGAAGGATATCGAAAGAATCGACTCCCTACCAGAGATGAGCCCTGACTATGGAGTTTTGTCTGCTTATCTTGACTTTGTAGTATCTCTTCCTTGGAATAAGCTAAGTAAGGATGTAATCGACATCAAGAGGGTAGAGAAAATCCTAGACGAAGACCATTATGGCCTTAGCGATGTAAAGGAAAGAATCCTAGAATCTATCGCAGTTAGACAAAAAAACAAGAACTCCAAGGGATCTGTGATTTGCCTAGTAGGACCTCCTGGTGTCGGAAAGACTTCTATAGCCAAATCCATAGCCCGAGCTCTTGATAGGAAGTTTGTATCTATGAGGCTCGGAGGAGTGACCGACGAATCTGAAATCAGAGGCCACAGGAGGACCTATGTAGGGGCTATGGCAGGCAGGGTTCTTGCCAATATCGATAGAATCAATGTCAAAAACCCAGTCTTTCTCCTAGATGAAATCGACAAATTAGGGTCAGACTTTAGGGGAGACCCATCAAGCGCCCTCCTAGAAGTCCTAGACCCAGAGCAAAACGAAAAGTTCATCGATAGATACCTAGATATTCCTTTTGACCTATCAGATGTCTTCTTTATCACAACAGCAAATGACGCCAATGAAATCCCTGATGCCCTCTACGATAGGCTAGAAGTAATAGAGTTATCAGGCTATACAATAAGTGAGAAGGAATCCATCGCAAAGAAATACCTAGTAGCTAAAGAGATGGAAAACAATGGTCTTAAGGAAGATGAAATTACTATATCAGATGCAGTAATTGAAAAAATCATCAAAAACTACACCAGAGAAGCGGGTGTAAGAGAACTTGAAAGATTGATTGCCAAGATTTGTAGAAGAGCAGTCAAAGAAATCCTTGCTGGCAAGGATAAGGTTCGTGTATCTATGCAAAATTACACCAAATACTTAGGCAGGGAGAGATTCTTCGATGATGCAATCGAAAAAGAAGACCAAGTAGGTCTTGTAAATGGACTTGCCTGGACCTCTGTCGGAGGAACCATGCTAGCTGTCGAGGCAAATGTCATGGAAGGTAAGGGCAATGTCGAAATGACAGGGTCCTTGGGAGATGTCATGAAAGAATCCGGCCAAGTTGCCATGGCCTACATCAGATCAAACCAAAGTGACTTAGGAATCCGTGGAAAGTTCTACGAAAATAAGGACATCCATGTCCACTTCCCAGAAGGAGCTACTCCAAAAGATGGACCTTCTGCAGGAATCACTATGACCACCGCAATGGTATCAGCCCTTACTGGCAAGAAGGTAAGAAGCGATATAGCCATGACTGGAGAAGTCACAATTCGTGGAAATGTCCTACCAATAGGTGGTCTTAAGGAAAAGGCCCTCGCAGCCTACTCCTACGGAATCAAAAACGTCATAATTCCAAAAGAAAATGAAAGAGATACAGAAGATATACCAAAAGAGATCAGAGATAAGATTAACTTCATCACAGTCTCCAAGGTAGCTGAAGTCATAGAAAAGGCCCTAGTATGAAGATAAAAAACATTGAACTAGAACAAGTTGCAGGATTTAGGGAGCAATGGCCAAGTGAAGACCTTCCTGAGCTTGCCTTTGTCGGAAGAAGTAACGTAGGTAAGAGCTCTTTTATCAATTCCTTCCTGGGCAGAAAAAAGCTTGCCAAGACTTCTTCTGTCCCAGGCAAGACCAGGACGATCAACTTTTATAGGATAAATGATAAGTTTAGGCTAGTAGACCTACCAGGCTACGGCTATGCAAAGGTCAGCAAGAAGGAGAAGGCCAAGTGGGATAAGCTAATTAACGAATACCTCCACCAAAGAGAGGCCCTAAGAGAAGTCTTCCTCCTAGTTGATATAAGACACGAGCCAACTGCCCTTGATAAGCAGATGTATGATTGGATAAGAGAGACTGGCTTTACAGGCTTTGTAATCGCAACCAAGTTTGACAAGATCAAGAAAAGCCAAATCCAAAAGCATATCAAGCAAATTATGAAAAAACTAGAAATCGACGACGAAGGCCTAATCTTCGCCTACTCATCAGAGACCAAACACAACAAGGACGTCCTAGAAGAACAAGTCGATGTGATAGTTAACTATTAAGCCAAACCCCAAAGTCTAGACATAGATGGAGGGGTTTTTTATTTTTAAATTGAAATTTTCTTGACTTAAATTGTCAGTATTCTAACTACATGAAAGATAAGAGAAAAGTTTATTGTAAAATTATTCTCAATATATTAATAATAATTGGACTAATATCTGTAATATACATAGTTAACAAATATTTATAAAAATCACTTTATCCCGCTATTTCAAGGACTTGCAAACATTTCCATTATTTGTTATTATTTATAAGCAGTACAAAAAAGGGAGGAAATATGAAGAAGAATAAAATTTTACCAATTCTTTTATCAGCAGCTATGCTTTTTACTGCATGTGGCAACAATACAGCTGATAATAAGGATGGAGCTAAGGAAGAAACTGCTAAGGAAGAAAATACTAAGGCAGAAAGCTTTAAGGCGACAGAAGCAGGACACAACGGAGATATAGAAGCTACAGTTAATTTTGAGGGAGACAAGATAGCTTCAATTGATCTAGTACATAAGGAAACAGAAGGCTTAGGAGACGAAGCAGCTGATAAAATCGTAAAAGAAATAGTAGACAAACAATCTATAAATGTAGATACAGTTTCAGGTGCTACAGTTACATCAACTGCCCTAATCGAAGCAGTAAGGGCTGCTATAGAAGAAAGCGGTCGTGACCTTAAGCTTTACGAAAAGGAAAGCGACGAAGCTAACAAGGAAACAGAAACAAAAGACTATGATGTTGTAGTTGTAGGTGGTGGTGGAGCAGGATTTGCTGCTGCAGTTACTGCCAAAGAAGCTGGTGCCAATGTCCTACTTCTTGAAAAACTCGGCCAAGTTGGTGGTAATACCCTAATTTCTGGTGGAGAATACGCAGCTCCAGCTAACGAACTTCAAGAAAAAGAAGGAATCGAAGATAGTAAAGAACAATTCGCAAAAGACGTTGAAGAAGCAGGCGGAAACAAGGAACTAATCGAAGTATTAGCTGACAAAGCAACAGATGGTGCTCACTGGCTAAGAGATGATATCGGAGTAGAATGGCTAGATAGCTTGATGTTCTTCGGTGGACACTCAGTTAAGAGATCTTACATTCCTAAAAACCACACAGGAAATGAATTAATCTCTAAATACAAGACAAAGGCAGAAGAGCTTGGAATCGACCTAATGACAAACACTGACGTAAAGGAAATCCTTACAAAAGACGGAGTTGTTTGCGGAGTTAGGGCAGAAGGAAGCGACAAAAACTACGAAATCAACGCTAAGTCAGTAGTTCTTGCTACAGGTGGATTCGGTGCCAATGCTGAAATGTGCTACGAAAATGATAAGGAAGTTGATGAACACGTCCTATCAACTAACTCTCCAGGAGCAACAGGAGATGGTATCGTAATGGCACAAGCCCTTGGTGCAGATACTGTAGATATGGACAAGATCCAACTTTACCCAGTATGTGACGTTGAAACAGGAAAACTACTTTACTGTGGAGACACAAGACTTGTAGGTGGAGCACTTCTAGTAAACAAAGAAGGTAAGAGATTCGTAGAAGAGCTTGACACAAGACGTGCAATCTCAATGGCTATCAAAGATCAAACAGATTATGTTGGTTACCTAATCTGGGATGAAAAATCAAACGAAAAAACTGGTACAATGAAATCTAACCCAGAAGAAGCTAAGAGCCTATTCGACAGAGGGCTAATGTATAAGGCTGACACAATCGAAGAGCTTGCAGACCACTTTGGTATCGACAAAGAAGCCCTAGTAGAAACAGTAAATACCTTCAACGAAAACTCTAAGAAGGAAGAAGACCCAGAATTTAACCTAAGAATGTTAGGTTGGACAATCGATGAAGGTCCTTACTACATGCTAAAGGCTGCTCCAGCAGTTCACCACACAATGGGTGGTCTAGTAATAAACACTGACGCAGAAGTTCAAACAAAAGATGGTCAAACTATCGAAGGACTTTACGCAGCAGGAGAAGTAACAGGTGGAATCCACGGCAAAAATAGACTTGGTTCTGTAGCTATGGCTGATATCACAGTTTACGGAAGAATAGCAGGAGAAAATGCAGCAAAACACGCTGGAAAATAATATAATAATTAAGGAGTCAGAGTAATCTGGCTTCTTTTTTTGTTCACGATTGGGTATAGGTAAGATATGATTATAAATATTTCTAAAAGAGCCTGATTAAAATTTATTTAGAGAAAGGATAGTGTGTGAAGCTTGAAATGTGTATAGATTCCTACGAATCTTTTTTAAATGCGAAAGTTGCTGGTGCAGATAGAGTAGAAATATGCTCTGTCCTAGATCTTGATGGGATAAGTCCATCTGTAGGACTTGTAAGTAAGGTTTCAAAAGAGAAAAATATAGAGAAGTTCGTAATGATTAGGCCAAGGCCCTACGATTTTTCCTATAATAATGAGGAATTTGAAACGATGAAAGAAGAGATTAAAATCTACAAAGACTTTGATATAGATGGCTTTGTCTTTGGTATACTCCTAAAGGATGGGAGGATTGATCTAGAGAAAACCAAAGAACTGGTAGAACTTGCTAGGCCAAAGGAGGTCACCTTCCACAGGGCCTTCGACTACTCCAAGGATGGGGAAGAAGTGATAGAAGATTTGATAGAAATTGGGATTAAGAGAATCTTAACTTCTGGGAAAAGGGCCACAGCCATAGAAGGAATAGACCTTCTAGCAAGGATTAATCTCAAATACAAGGATAAAATCGAAATTATGGCAGGATCTGGAGTAAATTATTCAAACATCGAAGAAATTTACAGGAAAAGTGGAATCGAAAACTTCCATATGTCAGCTAAAAACAAAAGAAAGACAGAGATGACCTATCTTAAGGAAGCTAACTTATACCAAGATATAGGCTTTAGTGATAGAATGCTTATAAGAAAAGCCAAAGAGACAATAGAGAAATTATCTTAAAATTAGCTTACAAAAAAGTGGCCTAAAGATAAAAAAATTAAACAAAAAAGGAGCTTTCTTGCTCCTTCTTCAGCTTATTCTATTCTTCAACAAAAGTAATCTTGCCGTCTTCTAGTTTTGCGATTCTTGCTAGGGAGTATACTTCTAGTCCCATTTCATTTTCTATTACGCTACGACCTTCAGAGAAGGACTTTTCTATTACTATACCAAAGCCTACTGGGTTGGCTCCTGCTTGCCTTACTAGGGCAACCATGCCCTTGGCTGCTTGGCCGTTTGCCAAGAAGTCGTCTATCATTAGGACATTTTCGTCTTCTTTGATGAAGTTTTTGGAAACTATAAGCTCGTTTGTAACTTGTTTGGTGAAGGAATATACGCTTGAATGATAAACATCATCTCCTGTTGTAAGAGATTGTTGCTTTCTTGCGAATACACACTTTACTCCAAGCTCTAGGGCTGTAGCAAGGGCTGGGGCGATTCCTGATGATTCTACTGTTAGAACCTTATCTATCTTTTGATCCTTGAAATGTTCAGCAAATTCCTTGCCCATTTGTTGGATAAGCTTACAGTCGATTTGTTGGTTGAGGAAGGAGTCTACCTTTAGGATATTTGGTCCAATTACGATTCCTTCTTCTAAAATTTTTTCTTCAAGTTCTTTCATGTTCACTCCTTATGTAGAATTTATACGCTTTTAATAATTATAGTGTTTTTAAAAAATTAGTCAAATTCAGATAATTGCGAATGATTTTGAAGGAATATGATTGATTTTGAATGAAAATGGTGTTATAATATTATCATGATAGTAGAAGAAAGACTCGATATGATATTGGATGTGCTTTTTAAGGAAAAAAAGATTTCCAACAGATATTTAACTAAGAAGCTACATGTCAGTGACTCAACCCTAAGACGCGACCTCGACATCTTGGAGGAAGCAGGAAAGATAAGGAGGGTCCACGGGGGAGCTGTTCTAAATATAAAGACAGATGAAAGAAGTTTCACTGATAATGAGCAGAGCATGTTAGAAGAGAAAAAATCTATAGGAAGAAAGGCTGCAAAGCTAATCCCCGACAAGAGCCTAGTTTACCTAGATGCGGGATCTACTACAAATGAGTTGATCGATTTTATAGAAGCTAAGGATATTAGGATTGTGACAAATGGCCTTATGCATCTTACAAAACTAATGGAGCGAGGAATCGATACGGTTATTATTGGAGGAAGGCTTAAGGCAAGGACCAGGGTCACCACTGGAGTAATTGCCATGAATGAGCTTTGTGATTTTAATTTTGACCTAGCCTTTATTGGGGCAAATGGATTTGATGATGAGTATTTTTATACTGCTGATATCAACGAGGCCTTAATAAAGAGAAAGGCGATTGAACTTTCCAACAAAGCCTTTATCCTAGCAGATTCTTCCAAAGAGCACGAAGTCTATCATGCAAAGATTATCGATAGATGTGATGTAGAACTAATTGAGGAGGATAGATGATATATACATTAACGACGAATCCATCAATAGATTATATAATGAGGATAGATGACTTTACCCATGGGGCGACCATTCGCAGTAAGGCTAGCGAAATGTATCCAGGTGGTAAGGGAATAATGGTCTCAAAGCTACTGAAAAACTTGGGAGATGATCCGGTAAATATTGGCTTTCTCGGAGGCTTTACTGGAGATTTTATAAAAAACAAGCTGGGAAAATTAGGCATTAAGGAAAGTTTTACAGAGATAAAGGGCGATTCTAGGATAAATGTCAAGTTAAAATATCAAGAGGAGACAGAGATCAATGCTGAAGGCCCTCATATAGAAGATGAAGAAGTAGAAAAGTTTTTGGGAAGTCTTAAGGAGATCAAAAAAGATGACCTACTAGTAATCTCAGGCTCCCTACCAAAAAGCCTTGACAAGGACTTTTATAAGGAAGTTATAGGTAAAGTTTCCTCTAAGTTTACAATAGACATAGCGAATAAGGAAGTTCTAGATTACCTAAAATATAAACCAGTTCTAATAAAACCAAACAAGGAAGAGCTAGCAAATATTTTTGAAACTGAGATAGATACAGAGGAAGACATAATTACCTATGCCAGAAAGCTAAACGAGCTTGGGGCGGAAAATGTGATCGTATCTCTAGGAGGCGAAGGTTCAATCTTCGTAGATAAGGATAGGGTCATTAAGGCAAGTCCAATCGAAGGAAAGCTTGTAAATTCTGTTGGAGCAGGCGACTCTATGGTGGCAGGATTTGTATATGGCCTAAGCCATGACTTATCCAAAAAGGAATCCTACAAGCTTGCAGTTGCTTGTGGGACAGCGACAGCCTTTAGCCCTGATATAGGAAGTAAGGCAACAATTGATGAGATTTTAGAAAAAGTGGAGGTAAAGGAAAGTGGAAATTAGAGATTTACTCAAGCCTGAACTGATGATATTTGACCTTAAGGCAAATGACAAGATGAGCGCAATTGAAGAAATAGCCTCAAAGTTTTTCGAAAAAGGCTATGTAAAAGACAAAGAAGACTTCAAGAAAGGCCTCATAGCAAGAGAAGAAGAAGGATCAACTGCCCTAGGTGAGTCAGTAGCCATCCCTCATACTAAAAACGAAACTGTAAAAGAACCAGCAGTTTTATTTGCAAGAAAAATAGGAGGACTTGACTACGAAGCCCTAGACGGCGAGCCTACAGAAATATTCTTCTCCATAGGAGCACCGGCTGGAGAAAACAACCTCCACGTAGAAACCCTAGCCGAACTTTCAAAAATGATAATGAAAGAAGGCTTTATAGATGACCTTAAAAAATGCTCTAACGCTGAAGAAGTTTACGGTATAATCGACAAATATTCAGAGAAAAAGAAAGATCCTGTAGTAGAATCTGTAGGAGAAGTAGAAGCTACAAATAGCGATATCAAACTACTTGCAGTAACAGCTTGTCCAAACGGTATAGCTCACACCTACATGGCGCAAGAAGCCCTAGAAAAGGCAGCCAAAAAAGCAGGAGTTTCAATCAAAGTCGAGACAAACGGATCTGATGGAATAAAAAATAGACTTACAGTCAAGGAAATCGAAGAAGCTGATGCTATAATCATTGCAGCTGATAAGAAAGTCGAAACAAATAGGTTTGACGGCAAAAAGCTTATCCAAAGACCAGTATCTGACGGAATCAGAAAAAGCGATGAATTAATCGAAAAGGCTATCAAGGGCGAAGGAAGAATCTTTACCGCAGAAGAAGGAGCAAATAAGACAAGCTCTGACGATGGCGAAGGCCAAAGCTTCTGGCAAAAGATTTACGGAGACCTAATGAATGGAATTAGCCACATGCTACCATTTGTAATCGGTGGTGGAATCCTCATGGCAATCTCCTTCCTAGTAGAAAGATTCGCAGGAGATGAATCTCTAGCCTTTACCTTCCTAAACGGTCTTGGTGGAGATGCCTTTAGCTTCCTAATACCAATCCTTGCCGGCTTTATTGCCATGTCTATTGGAGATAGACCAGCTCTCATGCCAGGTATGGTTGCAGGACTTATGGCTAGCCGTGGAGCAGGCTTTATCGGAGGCCTAATCGGAGGTTTCCTTGCAGGCTACGTCGTAAATCTAATGAAAAAAGCATGCAAGAATCTTCCAAAATCAATCGAAGGCCTAAAGCCAATGCTAATTTATCCAGTATTTGGTCTTCTAATAGTTGGAGCCTTGATGTTCTTTATCATAGATCCAATATTTACAGGAATCAATACCTTCATTAACAACTGGCTAATGAGCCTATCTGGAGCAAATATGCTAGTGCTTGGAGCAATCCTTGCAGGAATGATGGCAATAGATATGGGTGGTCCAATCAACAAAGCAGCCTACGCCTTCGCAATCGGCGCCTTCACAGACACAGGAATAGGAACCTTTATGGCAGCTGTAATGGTTGGAGGAATGGTACCACCAATTGCAATAGCAATAGCTACAACCTTCTTCAAAGATAAGTTTACAGAAGATCAAAAGAAGACAACAATTACCAACTACATCTTGGGACTAAGCTTTATCACAGAAGGAGCAATTCCTTTCGCAGCGGCAGAACCAGGCAAGGTAATCCCAGCAAGTGTTATAGGATCATCTATAGCAGGAGCAATCGTAGGAGGCTTTAACATATCAGCCCCAGCCCCACACGGAGGAATCTTCGTATTGCCAGCTATGTCAAGCCTAAGCCAAGCAGGCCTCTTCCTAGGAGCAGTCCTAGTTGGGTCTGTAGTAGGTGGACTTATCTACGGATTTATGAAGAAAAATGACTAATAAACAAAACATCTCCTTTGGGAGGTGTTTTTTTATAGCTCTAATCTATTTGTAAAGATTATGTAAAATGTTTTCCTAAATGTTCTAATATAAGTTAAAATATTCTATAATATATATAAGAAAATATAGATAAGAATTATTTTGGAGGAGCTTATGAGGAAGAAAGTTAAAATAGGGCTGGGCGTGATTTTATCTATAATCATAATTCTTTTTATCGCTTTTTCTATCTTTATTGGCAAGGCGACCTTTGATGGGATGACTAATAATGTAAGTAGGGAAGAAACTAACAAGGAGCTTATTTCTTATAAAGAAGTTTACGATGAGTTTGCTGAAGGAAAAGATAGCAAAGAAATTAAGATAAAATCAAGTGAGGATGGACATGAAATTCCTGCCGTATTTATCAAAAACCCACAAGCTAAGGGGATTTGCCTAATGGTTCATGGGATGGGAGGGACTAAGTATTCTCTTTCTACTCAAGGTAAGATTTTCTATGATTTGGGCTACTCTCTTTTAATCTACGATCAGAGAAATTCTGGAGAGAATCTTCTCCCCTACAATACTTTTGGGGTCCTTGAATCTTTTGATTGTTTGGATGCGATTGATTACATAAAACAGGAATATCCTGATTCTAAGATAATCCTTTATGGCGAATCCTACGGAGGAGCGACTAGTCTTATTGCTGCTAGTAGGGATAGTTCAAATATTGACTACCTAATCCTCGACTGCCCTCTGGGAGATAGTAGAGAAATGGTAGATAAGGTCTTGGCAAAAGTTGAGAAAGAGCAAAATGTGCCACAAGGTTTTATGAGATTTATGGGAAATATCTTCCTAAAGATGAAACTTGGCTTTAGCCTAGAAGATATCGACTCTACTAAGTGGGCAAGTCAGGCAGATATATCAAGCCCTGTCCTTGTAATAAATTCAAAGGCCGATACTATGACCCCTTATCATATGGGTAGGGAGGTCTATGATTCTATAAAATCAAGCAAGAAAGAAATCTATACAGGAGAAGACTTCGGCCACTGTGAGTTTTCAAAGAAAGACCCCGAAGGCTTTAAGAATCTTATATCAACTTTCTTAGAAAAATACTAAAATTATCACAAATACCAAGCTTATCTTATTTCAAAATGAAGGAAGGATAATTTTGGGTATGATATAAGTATGAATAGTTTAGAATTTAGTAAAGATTTAATAAAATTTATAGACGAAAGTCCAGTTTCTTATTACGCAGTACAAAACGCAGCGGATATTTTAAGGGCTAAGGGCTTTCATGAGCTTAAGGAAAATGAGAAATGGGAGATCCGTCCATCAGGAAGATACTTTGTAGTTCGTGATGGGACGGCTCTTTTTGCTGTAGATTTGGGAGAAGATTTAAGAGAAGGATTCGATATTATAGGTTCTCACACCGAATCTCCTACCTTTAAGTTGAAATCAAAGCCAGAAATCGGGGCTCATGGCTATCTCAAGCTAAATGTAGAAGTATATGGAGGAATGATTTATTCTACATGGCTTGATAGGACCCTATCTCTTGCGGGAAAAGTTGTATACGAAAAAGACGGTAAGCTTAGTTCAAGTCTTATTAATATTGATAGGGACCTGCTTACAATTCCCAATGCTGCAATCCATATGAATAGGACTGTGAACAAGGACTTTGCAATCAATCCCCAAGACAATCTCTATCCTTTGGTAAAGACTATCAAGGAAAAAGCAGAAGCAGATGGCTTTATCCAAAATCTTTTGGCAGATGAGCTAGAAGTTAAGGCGTGCGATATAATAGACTACGACCTTGCCCTCTACGATAGGCAAAAGGGTGCTATTATTAATGATATGTATCAAGTAGGAAGGATCGACAATCTAGGATCTGTTCACGCAAGCCTTATGGCTTTTGTAGATAGTGAAAGTACAAAGACCAACTGTCTTATCCTAAATGATAGCGAGGAAATCGGATCAAGGACTAGGACCGGAGCCTTTTCTCCCTTCCTTAAGGATTGCCTAAATAGACTAATCCTTGCGACAGGATTGACAGAGGAAGATTATTATATAGCGATCGACAATTCTTACCTTATAAGTGCCGACCAAGCCCACGCCATCCACCCAAACTTCGCCCAATTTTCTGATCCTACCAACGAGGTAAGGATGAATGAGGGTCTTGTAATTAAGATTGCGGCAAATGGAGCCTACACCTCAAGTATAGAGACTAAGGCAAGGATTATCAAAATCGCTAGAGACTTGGGAGTTAATATCCAAACTTTCCACAATAGAAATGACAAGCAGGGAGGTTCAACCATTGGACCAATCGCAGCAGCAACTTTAGGAATCAAGAGCATAGATGTAGGCGAGCCTATCCTTGCCATGCATTCTATAAGAGAGCTCGGAGGAGTTGAAGACCACTACCAAGCATATCAAATATACAAGAGATTTTACGAGGAGGACTAAATGGCAGTAGTAGAAGTTTGCCTAATACCAATAGGCACAAAGGAAACATCAGTAAGCAAATACGTAGCAGAAGCAGAAAAAATCCTAATGGCGGAAGGAGTAAAATATAAACTCAACCCAATGGGCACAGTAATAGAAGCAGACGCCGACAAGGCCCTTGAAGTTATCAGAAAAATGCAAGAATCTGTCTTTGATAAGGGGGCAGATAGGGTGTATTCTGTTATCAAAATGGACGATAGAAGAGATAAGTTGGCTTCTATGGAACAAAAAATCAAATCAGTAGAAGATAAACTATAATTCGGGAATGAACCCTCTAGCGGTTCATTCTTTTTTTGAAAAAATCTTGTTAGAAATTTAACTATTTGTTACAATAGTAGTAAATAATATTAGATAGGTGCTGGTAAAATTTTTCTAATTAAATGTACAAGTCTAGGTGAAAATTATAGCTTAAAAAAGGAATTATTACTTAGATTAGCTCATATGATTATAAAGAGGGCTTTGCCAACACAGTAAAATTCTAGGAGGAATTATGAAAAAGAGAAACATATTCGTAAGCCTTGCCCTAGCAGGTCTACTGCTAACTTCTTGCGGCAATCAGGATAAGAAGGAAAATGGCCAAACTAGCGATGCGCCACTTAAAGTAGCCATGTATACAGAAATCGATTCGCTCGATCCTTTCAATGCTACGGCAGGAGATACCAAGACTATCATGGACCAAGTCTTTGATGGACTCTTCGATGTGGATGAAGATGGAAATCTAGTTCCTGACCTTTGTGAGTCTTACGAGATAAGCGAAGATGGCCTTACTTATGATTTTAAATTAAAAGAAGGGGTCAAATTCCACAATGATAAGGACTTTACTGCAGATGATGTCTACTACACCTACGATATCTTAGCAGGACTCACAAGTGGAGAGCCAAAGTCTTCTAAGTTTGCTCAAATAGAATCAATGGAAGTAGCCTCTCCTACAGAAATTAAAATCAAATTAAAGGAAAAATCCAATTCCTTTATCTATCTAAATACCCAACCAATAGTCCAAAAAGATTATGAAGACAATCAGACAAAACCAGTTGGTACAGGTCCTTTCGAGTTTGTTTCCTACACACCAGGTGAGGGAATGAAGCTAAAAAGATTTGATAACTATCACATAAAAGACCACGTTGCGAAGTTTGCTGATGTAGAGATTCTTAGAATTGCCGATAGACAAACCTTAATCATGGCCCTAAACAACAAGGACGTAGACCTTGCTACAGGACTTACCAATGATGAGCTAAGCCAAATAGAAGAAACTTGCGATATCAATTCCTTCCCACAAAACTTAGTTCAAGTCCTAGGTCTTAATAACGATGTTAAGCCTTTCGATGATATTAGGGTAAGACAAGCCGTAGCCTACGCTATCGATAAGGATGAGATCGTAAATACAGCAGCAGGTGGCAGGGCAAGTAAGCTAGTATCAAACTTCTCCCCAGCCCTTAAAGAATACTACAATGATATGGAAGAAAAATACCCTTACAATCCAGAAAAGGCCAAGGAACTTCTAAAGGAAGCAGGTCTTGAGGACGGTTTTTCTGTGAAACTAACTGTGCCAAGTGATTACAAATATCATATGGACACAGCAGAATTAATCCAAGCCCAACTAGGCAAGGTAGGAATCGATGTAACACTTGATCCAATCGAGTTTTCTACTTGGTTAAGCAAGGTATACAAGGATAAGGACTATGAGGCTACAGTTTCAGGCTTTGTAGGCTACGTAGATCCAATCAGAGTAATCGATAGATATGTAACTACTAATGACAAAAACTTTATCAACTACAAGTCCGAAGCCTATGACGAAGCTATCGAAGCTGCTCAAAGTGCAGATACTAAGGAAGAGATAATCCAAAATGTAAAGGCTGCCCAAGAATTTATGGCAGAAGATGCAGGATCAGTTTATTTAACAGACCCTGACAACAACCAAGCCCTAAACAAGGACCTAACAGGACTTAAGTCCTATCCAGTACAAAAGATAAATCTAGAGGATATAGAAAAGAAAAATGACTAAAGCAATTGTTAAAAAGCTCTTGTCTATAATATTGACTTTGTTTTTTGTATCTGTCCTAATATTTCTAGTATTTCAAATAATTCCAGGCAATCCTGCAGAAATTATACTAGGAACTGAGGCAGATCCAGCCCAAATAAAAGCTCTCGAAAGAGAGCTTGGGCTTGATAAGTCAATGTTTCAAAGATATATAAGTTGGATAGGAGGGCTTTTGAGATTAGATATGGGAGAAAGCCTTAAGTACAGGATGCCTGTAAGCACACTTTTTCTAAGAAAGCTTCCAGTGACCCTAACCCTAACCCTTTACTCCCTAATCCTATCGATAATAATAGCAATCCCACTTTCAATTCAAATCACCTTGAAGTCTGATAAGTGGTATTCATCAATCATTACGGCCATAACCCAGCTCGGTATTTCCATACCATCATTTTGGTTGGCCTTTTTGCTAATTTATTTATTTGCAGTAAAGCTTAATATATTTAACACCCTATCCTACAATGCCATGGCGGGAGGATTTCTCGAGAGACTTAAGAGCTTCTTTCTCCCATCCCTTGCCATAGCCATACCTAATATTGCAACCATTATCAGATACATGCAGGCGGCAATATTAGATGAAATCAACAAGGACTATGTAAGGACAGCGAGGATGAAGGGGATGACCCTTAAGGAAATTCTATACAAACACGTCCTAAAAAATGCCCTAATTCCTGTAATTACAGTAATAGGAATGAGTCTTACATCAAGTGTTGGTGGGTCTTTGATTATAGAAAATGTTTTCGCCCTACCAGGAATCGGTTCTTTGATAGTTGCATCTATCTCATCGAGGGACTTTCCTTTGATCCAATCGGTCGTAATAGCGGTAGCCTTTTTGGTAATTTTTATTAACTTCATCATAGACATAGCCTATGGCCTAATCGATCCTAGAATAAGAGGTGGAAAATGATAAAAAATAATAAAATAGCAATAAATATAGGAAAATTTATCATAGGCTTCTACTTTTTAGTCTTTGTAGTTTCTATATTTTGGACTCCCTATGATCCAAATGCCATAGAGACTAGCCAGAAACTTTTATCTCCAAGCCTTACCCATCCCTTTGGGACTGATAATATGGGAAGAGACATCCTATCAAGACTTATGGAAGGAAGTAAGTATGCCATAGTCTTATCCTTTGGGACAGTTGGTCTTGCCCTAATCCTAGGTTCTATCATAGGAGCCTGTGCGGGTTATTTTGGTGGAAGGATTGATGAGATCCTCATGCGTTTTATAGATTCCCTAATGGCCTTTCCAGGAATACTTTTTGCCATGATGCTGGTATCTGTCTTTGGATCAGGTCTAATCAATACAATTTTTGCTATAGGAATCATGTCGATTCCATATTTTGCAAGAGTTGTAAGAAGTGGCTTTCTTCAAGTTAAAAATGCCCAGTACGTAAAATCAGCCGTGGTCAAGGGAGGAGGGCCTGTCTATATAGCGATAAATCACATCATGCCTAATATCAAAAATCAAGTTATGGTTGCTATAGTCCTTTCTATCTCCCAAGCGATCCTTGCAGAAAGTGGCTTGTCCTATCTTGGTCTTGGAGTTAGACCACCAGACCCTTCTTGGGGAAGGATGCTAAAGGAGAGCCAAATTTATTTTAACCAGGCTCCATATTATTTTATAGCGACAGGAGTTTGTCTAAGCCTCTTAGTCTTAGGCTTTACCCTTTACGGAGAGAAGTTTAGAAATGAAAGATTAAAGGAGAAGGCAGAAAGATGAAATTATTAGAAGTAAAAGACCTTACGGTAGCCTTTCCCACAGAAAATGGGGACAAGAACGCAGTAAATCACCTATCCTTTGATCTTCATGAAAATGACTTCGTGGGCCTTGTAGGAGAAAGTGGTTGCGGAAAGACTGTAGCTACCCAAACTATTCTAGGAATCCAGGCCCAGGCAGCCCTTGTTAAGTCAGGTTCAGTTAAGCTTAGAGATATAGAAGTTTTGGGCTTAAGTGATAAGGAGTGGAAGAAATACAGGTCACGTAATATAGCTACAGTCTTCCAAGAGCCAGGATCTGCCCTAAATCCCTTGATGAAGGTAGGCAAGCAAATCGAAGAAGTTCTAAAGATCCACTATGATTTTGATAAGGAAAAAAGAAAAAAACTAGTCCTAGAAACTATGGAAAAATGTGGGCTAAGAGATGTAGGAAGTCTCTATGATAAGTATCCCCACGAGCTTTCTGGAGGAATGCAGCAAAGGATAATCATAGCCATGAGCCTTATAGCAAATCCCAACGTCCTTATAGCAGATGAGCCAACTACAGCCCTTGATGCCAAGGTCCAAGCTCAGATTATAGATCTCTTCAAAGATATTTCTAGGATCTATAAGGGAGCCATAGTCTTTATCAGCCATGACCTTAATTTAATCGAGCGAATCTCTAAGACTGTGATGATAATGTATGCAGGAAGGATTGTTGAAAGAGGTAAGACACGCGATGTAATAGCAAAGCCCCTCCATCCTTACACCAAGGCCCTCCTAAAGGCTGTGCCAAACTTTAGGAAAAGGGGAGAGAAGCTCTACAATATCAGAGGCCATGTCCCAGACCTTAAAAATAGGCCCAATACAGGCTGTCCTTTCGCCGACAGGTGCGACCATGTTATGGATATTTGTAAGAAGACTTTTCCAGAAACAACGAGTGACGGAGACCACGAGGTAAACTGCCACCTTTATGGAGGAAATAATGGATGAGATTTTAAGAATTGATCATATTACAAAAATCTTCAAGGATTCCTCCTTGCTTTTTAGGAAAAAAGATAAAATCGCCCTTGATGATGTTACTTTTGATGTAAAAAAGGGCGAAATCTTTGGCCTTGTAGGAGAAAGCGGATCTGGTAAAACGACACTGTCAAATATTATCCTAAGGCTTGTCAAGGAAACTAGTGGAACTATCTACTTTAAGGATAAGGATATTAGTAAATTCACTAAAAAAGAGCTTAAAGACTACAGGAGAAATGTTCAAGTAGTCTTCCAAAATCCCTACCAAGCTCTCAATCCCAAAAAGACCATAGGCTTTTCTCTAAGGGAAATCCTTAAAATCCACGACCTCTATGATGATGGAGGAGAGGAGAAAATCAGGGAAATACTTGAAGAAATCGAGATGGAAAGTGACGTGCTTGATTATCTTCCAAGTAGACTTTCTGGAGGACAGAAACAGAGGATTGCCATAGCCGCAGCCCTTCTTATAGACCCTGAATTTCTTATAATAGATGAGGGAGTAAGCGCCCTTGATGTAAGTATACAGGCTCAAATCCTTAATCTCATCAAAGAACTTCAGGAAATCCACCAGTTTACTACATTTTTCATCTCCCACGACCTTAATGTAATAGCCTATTTATCAGATAGGATCGGGGTCCTCTACAATGGGAAATTGGTAGATCTCTTCAAGACAGAAGATATAGGAAAAGATGAAAGAGCAGACTATACCAAGGAGCTTTTTAAGTCTATTAGGATTTAGAAAAATTAGCTTGTTCAATGAAGACAATTAAATATATTAGCTTTTTAAGGAAAATAAGCAAAGTAAAACGAGGTCACAGGATTTGTTTCTTAGGACCTCGTTATTCTCTTCAAATCATTTTTTCTATTTTCCTGTAAGCATTCATCAGTATCAAACCAAAAATCGAATTAACTATCATAGCTACGAGAACTACTGGAAGGGATGGGAGAAATAGATTCATTTGCTTTGTTATGCCTAGGGCTAAAAGTAAAAATAATACTCCACTTACTAGGGTTCCAAAGGCGTAGATAAATACTGTTTGAAACTTATTTAAGTCTTTGCCAAATTTTTGAATTAGAATAAATATCACAATAGCAACTATAATTTTCTCTATGAAATTTGGTATTTGTCCGCCTGGAAAGCTTGTTGTAAGGGCACTCATTATCCCGCCACATACTCCAATAAGGATAGCTTCTTTGATATCACATGCTATGATAAGGGAGATAAACATCATGGATAAGAGAAAGTCAGGTTTTACTCCTCCAAAGATTGGTGGGACTAAAAAGTGCATCACAAGCCCAAGTGCCATAAAGATTGCCGATAAGGTTAAGTTTCTAGTTTTCATAATTTCCTCCTAATAAATATAATAAAAAAAGCCCGCTCCATATAGGAGCGAGCATAGGCCCACGGTGCCATCCTTCTTGCCTTACTAAGGCGCTTTAGATACATACATATCCTATCCCTGTAAGGTGGGAAGACCCGCCGGCTACTAGATTCACCATTGATCTGATAGATCCATTCACAAGTTAAAATCCAGAAATTCTCATCAACCATTTCCTTTCTGTAGGAGTTTTAATCTTCTTACTACTTCTATCTACGATTATTATTGTTATAATTATAAATCTTTTTTAATCTTTTGTCAAGTATTCTAGAAAAGTGGTAATAGATATCTTAGGATAAATATTACTGAAAGTACATAAACTAGAGGTGAAACATCCTTGCCCTTTCCTGTTAAGAGTTTGATTATAGCATAAGAAATCATTCCAAATGATATACCTTCAGCTATAGAATAAGTTAGTGGCATCATAAGGATTGTCATGAAGGCTGGGAAGGCTTCTGATATATCTGAGAAGTCAATATCCACAACTGTTGTAATCATGAATAGTCCCACTGTAACTAGGGCTGCTGCAGTAGCTGCCGCTGGTATTATTGAAAATACTGGAAAGAAGAAGGCTGCTATTACAAAGCATACTGCAGTAGCAAGGGCTGTAAGACCTGTTCTTCCACCTTCTGCAACTCCTGATGATGATTCAACGAAAGTTGTTACTGTACTTGTTCCAACCATAGAGCCTATGGTAGTTCCTATGGCATCTGATAAAAGAGCCTTTTTAATCTCTGGTAAGTTTCCATCTTCATCCAACATATCTGCCTTAGTAGCAACTCCTGTAAGTGTTCCTAGAGTGTCAAAAATATCGACAAAGAGGAAGGAGAAGAGGACTGAGAACATTTCAAGTGAGAATACATTTGAAAAGTCTAGTTTGAAAAATACTGGTGCGATTGACGGAGGTAGACTTACTATATGAGAGTCAGGAAAGTGGGTTACGCCTAAGACTAGTGAGAGAATTGTAGATACTAGAATACCCCATAACAAGGCTCCCTTAACATTTCTTGCTGTAAGAACTACCATTATGATAAGTGCAAAGAAAAATATAAATCCATTTGCGTTTGTTAGCTCACCAAGACTTAAAGATATGTCGCCAACCT
>QWCQ01000260.1_pt1 | contig 41932 bp, 53 predicted proteins | sample 1972701 | NCBI WGS metagenome assembly QWCQ01 (sample SAMN09866704, study PRJNA288562) | Human gut metagenome isolate pre4_stool, whole genome shotgun sequencing... | reverse complement strand
AAACGAGGGAAGATCGCAGTCCTCGTTAATCCTGCCTACACTTCTCAGGAGTGTTGCCAGTGTCATGCGAGAACCAAGCATGACATGAGTCTTAAAGAACGACAATTTTATTGTACAGAGTGTGGATTTACATTTCCCAGAGATAAAAATTCTGCCTTTGTGATGGAATATAGGGCTGGTTTCAACCCTACTTTCGTTGACAGTGTAAGACTAGAGAACCCTCGGGTATCTCTAGCGTCCTAGAAAGGAATCCCCTGGATTTATCCGTGGGGAGGAATCAATCTCTTATTTCGATGGAGTATCCTTGGTTGGCGGGTGAGTGTGAGCGTCAATTAGGCTATAGGCGTGAACAGTATGAAGACGAACTAAAGGACAATAAACGGCTAGAGAGAAAAGATTAGACACAGAAGGGGCCTTTGTGTTATTGTTGGTTCATATCGAAACCTACTATGAAAGGGCTGTCCATGACTGCACCTAATACTCCTGAAAACCCTGCTCTTGAACCTAATCAGATTGAGCTTTTTATCGCTGCCTCTCAAGATCGTGACCGTAAGATTGTAGCTGCTAAGCTCGACGATGTTCAGGCCAAGTATCCGAATATGGATGTTCTATCTACTCTGCGTGGGTACCGTCTGTATGGCGATGATGTGTGGAAAGATGGTTGGGTTTCTATTCTCGACTTGTTCCTTCTTGATACGGGATGTGATTTGTCCGGTTTGAATAAGTCTGTTGAGGTGGAGAAGGAAGCTTTGTTGACGATGCTTCGTGATCAGGGTTTCTATAATGATCATATTGCGTCTTTGGCCCGTACACAGTGGCTGAAGCAGTTGGAGGTTTCTACAGAGACTGTTTCCGACGCTAATCCACCAGCCAAGGGATCTGAGTAGAATTTTTCAGTCTATAAGTCAAGGAGCGTGCTAGTTCCTTGACTTTTTCTTTTTGTGCATGTATTCTTAAGTCCAAAAGGAGAATCATGGTACAAAAATTTTTAATCTCTTACCGAGGAAACAACATCGCACATAGCCTCATAACCCCCGAGGTAGAAAATCTAATCGACAGGGCCTGTGATCTAGGCCTTATTACACGTCCTGATCGTTATGGAGAGGAAGAAACTCTTGAAGATCTCCATAGACAAACTAACAGAAAAGAACATTCCTTTCGAAGTTGTCAGTGATATTAATAGCTATGCTCAAACCAATATTCACACCCTTCAAGGTACACCGATCATTGGAGCACTCCCGACAACGGAACATGATAAGTGGTTAGTGTCTGGCGACAGTTCTCTTTACTCGGTGTCAGCAACATCAAACGTTGACAAGTATTACACGTTCACTACTTTTCAAGATTTTGCAGCAAGAGACGTGATTCCCATGTCGGTATGTGACAGGAGGTTTTTAGACGAATCAGAATCTACTGAACTTCTTACGCTTCAGGAGGCGGCAGATAAGTTAATAGAACAAGGAATTCACACTTTCTTTGTCAAAAACTCTGAATCTAAGGGCCCTGTTGTACGAGGATCTTTAACCGATATTGAAGATCAGATAAGGGAGTATGAACCACTACATTATGCTTCTCACCTAATCCAGCCTGAGGTTCGGTTTCACTACGAGTACCGAGTTTTTGTTGTCGGACACACTCCTGTAACGGGGGCTGGTCGTGTGCTTTCACACTCCAGTCTCAACAATAACGGCAAAGACTTCATGGACATTTTTACTAAAAACCCTAGTAATGGGACTCCCGGAGAGCCTACAGAAACTAACTCTACCTTGGCGCATAGGTTTGAGCATTTTGCACATGTGTTCGCACGTCGCTTTAGGGACGAAAACCCTGATCTCCCAAACTACTGTGTGGATTTTGGAATCTGTACAACGACTTCAGGGGACGTGCTGCCTGCTGCTGTGGAAATGAACACACTGACAAACGCAGGATTGTACGCGTGTAATGTAGAAAGACTTGTTGAAGCGTTGATTGAAACCCCTACTACGCTGCAGATAGAAAAGATGATCGGTTATGCGAAATAAACTGTTTACTTCTACATTTATCCTCGCAGCTGCACTTTCTTCGACACCAGGCGCACTGGCGGAAACAGGTATACGGGTAGATCAAGGTGAGATAATGGTGTCTCATCATGAAATAGGTGAAGGTGTAACAGAAACTAAGTCGTGCACTGTTGGGTATGTCGCTCGGAATTATGCTATTACCGCAGGACACTGTGCAGAGGATGGGTCTACTGTTTTTAACAACAAAGGTGACGAGATTGGTGTTTTTTCCACCTCTTATAAGAAAACTCAGGACAGAGATATCGGGTATGTCTATTTTTCACCCAATGTAGAAAAAGGTTCTAATAAATACTCTGGAGAAGCTATAGCAGATTTGGACTCTCTACGCATTGGTGGAAGTGTTAAGGCCTATGGAATGGCCTCGGATAGGGTAAGGGAAGGAAAGGCAGTCGGAGCTTCTGGAGCCGCTATTATCACAGACCAAGCAGCTTCAGGAATTAACGGCGACTCTGGCGGGCCTGTGTGGACTGACAAGGGTTTAATCGGAATTTATTCCTCAACATACGTTTTTAAGGACAAGGCGTATACAGGAGGATTTACCTCCATTGAGGACGTTGTGGGGTTAGACGTGTGGGATAAGCGTATGATCGAGCTTGCACACCGAAACAAAACAGGACAACCTCTTAACGTTGTTAAATATGAAGAGCTGAGTAATTCTTTCGACCATTCTTCTTTTGATGCTCGTTTTCCCTGGTTAGCGAACACCTATCGAAAGATTATATTGGCCGGAAAGAATTTCAAGGAAAAATCGTTACACCGCCTTGAAAGAGTCTTCTCATTGTGGTAAAGTTGTTATTGCGGAAACGCGGTTTATTCATAACTTCTTCTAAAGAAAGGAGACACTGTCATGGAACGCACACTGTGGACCATTCAAAACCATAAGTCGCCCAGGTTTTATGCGACAGCAGGTTTGGCATGTCTCCGAGGAGCTTTGACCATGTAGGTTTTTGCTTCACCAAAAAATATCCTCGGTGTTTACCAAGCCTGGTAAATGCCGAGGATATTTTGTGTCTATAAGTACCATCAACCCACATTTGAGGAGAAACCAATGTACACTTTGGATGTAAACTACACTACAGTCCCTACTTTTAACCAATTTGACACCCAGGTAAGAACAACCTGGTCTGAGTCAAAGGGAAAGGATAGGTTGAGGTCGTACAACCTATGGGGTGATGAGGCCTTAATACCTACATGGGCTAACTTCATAGGAGATCTTAATAGATCCGGAACCCCTATACCTGATCAGGTTGAAAGGTGCCTTGTTCTTATGGACTTGGATAGTGTTCTTGTCGGCGATGTTATAGATGATCCCTTAGAGCACACTATCACTGCAATACCACACCTTATGGTCGAGACTTGACCAGGACAGCATTGATCCCATGCAACTACTTGATGTCGCATGGGATTTTTGTTTGTTAAAGGTCAAATTCGTTTTCAGTCTCCGAAGATGTATTTCGGCGCGCAAACCACTCTTCAATGAAGAAGAGAGCAGAGGTAAACAAAATTACGCACACAGCTGCGATAGCGCCAAATTCCTTGAATACAAGGACAGTTCCAATGATAAGGATAAGAGCACCGATGAGGATCCACCAATTGCTCTGAATCCACTCAAGTACTTCATTGTTCGAAGACTTCTTTCTGTGCTTGGAGGGTTGGTCAGGCTTGATAACCTTTCCTTCTCGAGAAAGTGGAGACTTCTTGTCCCCGATAGGATCTCGAGTCTCAGTAGGTCCAGAGGTCTTATCTGTCGCGGGCTCAGAAGTCGGGATCGGTGCGAAAGTATCAGAAGCAGGCGCTGTATCTACCGGCTCCGCTGCTCTATGCTTACCTTCGTACCCCCGAGAAAACGAGCCCTCTGAGACGTTAGGAGGTGTTACTTTTTCTTGACGACTAGTAGTAGAAGCTGGAACAGCTACGTTAGTTTCTGGGTTTGCTCTGCGCCTACGGCGACGTGGGGTCTGATTGGTCATATTTCTCCTTCGTTTCTCTTTATCTTATCATTTTTGTGTATACTAAGCAACAAAAGTTTCGTCAACCGCGACCGCCTTTACATTGGGGGTGGGGGTTATGTATATTTAAAGTGGAACAACGTTAAGGAAAATATGTCTATTACTTTTTATGGAGATAGTGCCACTATCCCCCTCTACATGATCGCATCCCGACGACTTGAAGACATTCCAGTGCCAAAGAAAACTGCATATTCTTTCTTTAACCCATCGAAGAAGAATAACGAGAAGGAACAAGAAATTTCCTTTGCTAACGAAAGGGAGCTTGAGCGGATTGTAGAAAATTACAACTCGTGCACCTTAGACAATCTAGAGGATAATTCTTTCTTCACTATTTTTGATGACGACCACGTCCGCCATGGACTACTTCAGGAGCACATGTGTCAAGATTTAGAGAAGTTACCAGGGGACAATATCGAGGTCATCAATGGAGCTTTGGTTCCTTGGGGGAACGGAGATACAGGTGTTATTGATCATATTGTTATTTCACCGCGAGGAATTGCGACCATTGTTACTTTGCAACTAAGCCATCCTTTGCACCTGACGGATTCTGGGTATGTAGACCGGATGCAGGTTTCTTGGCACGAGGTCTCTGAGGCCATTAATTCCTCTCAAGCATTGTCTATCACACCGGATGTCATCATCATCAATATTTTGACTCCCGCAGGCCAGACATCCCTGATTCCGCGCGGGTTTATAAACCACATCTCAAAGCAGCTAGAAGAAATTGATGTCCCCGTGATGATTGTTGATCATAGCGAGGTTATCCCTATTTTATCTAAACTTAATTCTCCTAATGAGATTGATGCTGAGCGATTTTTTACTCAGAGTAATATTGCTGTACTTCATCCCTACAGGTAACGACGAAGGTCTAGTATGAAAAAAGTTGCTTCAGTCTTTGCGTTTCTGTTATTGCTACCCCCGTCTGCTCAGGCACAAGAGTCGGAATCGCCCACGGTTATAGAATCTACTCCGGTAGAGACTACACAAGAGGAGACTCCTACTCAACCGGCCCCTGTTGTTGAGGAACCAACGCCTGTGGAGGACACTCCTGTGGTAGAGGATACTCCCCCGCCAGCACCGCTGCCAACACAAGTTGTTCCTCCTGTACAAGAGGATCCTGCGTTGGTAACGGAATATCAACAGCCTCAGACAGTAGTTACTGAAGATACCGCTGTTCCTTCTCTAACCCAGCAGAGAGAGCGAGTTTCTCCGCCTGTCTCGTCTTCTGTTCCTTCCTCTGCAGAGTACCTTCCAACGGAGAGACCCGATTCGGGTTCGAAAGATAAGCCGATTCGTAAACAACTGATTTTAATGGGTGCCCTTTTCTCTACTTTCCTTACTGTTTTGTTGTGGGTAGGTATTTATAAGTTGTATAAGGTGAGGAAAGAAATAAAAAAGCAGGAACTATCCGATGAATCAGAAGAGGGCGCTGGCCTATCGGATGTGGTGAATTATGATCCAGATAAGGATTTTGATAACCACCCTGGAGGTTTCTATTCAGCGGAGAACAAGTATCCAGACACTGACGTACTAAACACTCCCGCTAGATCGTGGGCGGATGATGACACGCAAGAGATCCCCGTGGTAGAGGCTGAATTACCTCCGCGTAGGAGCAAACATCCAAGAAATTAACGGGTGTTGATGATAAAATAAGCGAGTATTTGAAAGGAAGAAACATTGACCGAGTTAAAAAAGGCAGTTTGGGCTGCTAGATCCGTCCTTCTAATTTTGACTGTAATCACCATTATGTGTATCTGGGGGGCACTTTATTCATCTACCCTTATCGGAAATCCAGATATTTCCACGGTATTCGCTTACCCTATCGTATTTTATCAGCTTCATAACTTGTCTTACGCTGTTGTTTATGTGGCTCTGGCGTGGATCTCAGCTACGTTCCTGTTTGGTAAGTGGTTAAGGAAGACGTATGTTACCCAGGCTAGTGCAGTCACTTTTGCAGGACTTATTCTTGCTATTATCGCTACGTGTGCGTACGAAAACACTGCTCTGAAGATGTCGTGGCTGACCCTGTTTTTTGAGGTTCTGTCTGCTTGTGCAATGTTCTATCTCATAGGACGTTTTGATAATAAATTTGCTAAGAGGCTATCGAACTCGATGTGGGATTTTGCCTTTATCTCTACGAAAGACGTGAATTCAGTTGAAAAAGAAAAGAAGAGTGCTAGCATGACTTCCCCGTCAGAGACTGTTTCTGAAAAGGAGTCTTCCTTGTCTGATAATATCCCTAAGCCGGAGGTTCTTGACGATTCTGTAGATACCTATTCGAAACCTTATAAGGAGAATAAGGTTGATACGCCGACCCGTTCTGTCGTTGTTGGGCCTACTACTGAGGAAAGTTCCGTGCAGGAGGATGCACATCAGCCTGCAAATAACCCCTTTGACACGGATCCTAATTTGGATTTAAGTAGGTTGCAGAATCCTTATGACGAGGATGATAATGATTCTGTCGAGGTTGTTAACGAGATTCCGCATGATTACGGTGAGTCTGATGTTTCCAGCTCTGTTGTGTCAGCTTCGGAGTCCGAAGAAAACGAGACGGTAGAGACCCCTATTGAGGACGAGGTCGCAGAATCCTTCACTGTGAACGAATACACAGAAGATCCTGTTGTGACCGAAGATGTAGAAACCTCTGCTGCAGATGAATACGTAGATAATTCTGTTGTGAACGAAGACGTAGAGGCCCCTATTGAGAACGAGACGAGAGAATCCTCAGCTGTGGATGAAGGCCAGGAAATTGAAAGACGCAAGGATGTCGTTGTAAACGACTCTTTCGATAACGATCTAGACTTCGGACCCGATCCGATTGTTGAAAACAACAACTCTGACGAATCGATAAAGAATAAGGCTCTTACTTTCGTAGAGAAGGTTGCTGATAAGGTCTCTGAAAGGGCAGAGAACATGAAGTCCGATTCCCCTAAGGACGGCAGTAAGTAGGGTGGTTTGATGGAAGATATTATTTTCTCACCTCTGTTGTGGATAATCTTCCTTATCATTTGGCTTCTTACTGGAGACTGGTCCACTCCCGATCCCGTGTTGGATAAGACACCTCCATTGCGACAGTGTAGGCCCGGAATGCTTTTTGCAGACGGGTCTACTGCTACTTCCAAGGTAGAAACTACCGTTAGAAAACGTCTTGAGGATTCCCGTCTGCCTTTATATCCTCCTTCAACGGCTGTGATCACCTATCCAGATGAAGAGGGGTATATGCATAAGTACACACCCGATATTATTGTGCAGAAACCACGTGTGATTGTGGAGGTAGACCCTGAATACACGCATAAAGGTAAAGAGAAAGATGATGCTCGGCGTGGTCGAATGTATGAACAGTTAGGGTATGGGGTTGTTCGTATCCGTCTCGGGAAAGGATTATACGAGATTGGGGAGTATGATGTGTGGTTTCCGCAAAAGGAGTGGAAGGATTTTATGTTAGACGAAGTTTTATCAAGTATTCGTAAAGCTCGTCCTTCGCGTCATTCTATGATTACATGGCGAAGTGACTAAGATCACTTGTTATAGGGTTGTCGTTGCTACTCCAGCGTAGGTAGTATTGTTTGTTAAATGGAACAGCTTACATCTGCACAATATTCCAGAAAAACAAAAAGAACGGTTGTGTTGGCGCTGTATACTACGTAAATTTGCGTCAGCGTGATACTATCGTTATAGTTTTTGTAAAACACGTACCCTCATCTTTGTACAGCGAAAGTTTTATTTTATGTCACTTGTTCTAAATAAGCGTGTATCCGCCGCAGCCTTGGCACTAAGTCTTTCATTTGGTGTAGCTTCTCCAGCTATTGCCTCCGCCCAGCAGGAACCAAAGGCTCCTGCGGTAGACAATGCCACTTCACCTGAAGACCCTTACTCGGCTGCTCACAATCATAAGTATGAGGGCCAGGATAAGAAAGATAAGGCGCAAGAGCAAGATCTTAAGGCCCAGATGAAGTTAAACATGGCTAAGCGTGGAAACGTCCGCAATGCCATCTCTGAACTAAAGACTAAACTTCTGGGAATCGCCCCTAAGGTACATACCCCTACATCCGGAGTGCTTACATCTAACTTTGGACCTCGCTGGGGAACCTTCCACGCGGGAATTGATATTGCTAACTCTGTAGGAACCCCACTCTACGCAGTTACTGATGGCGTTGTCATTGATGCTGGTCCTGTTTCTGGATACGGAAATTGGGTCCGTATTAAAAATGACGATGGTGAAATTTTTACCTACGGTCACATTTCTAAGTGGAAAGTGTCTAAGGGCCAGACCGTTAAGGCTGGAGATGAAGTAGCCCTGATGGGAAGTGCTGGATTCTCTACTGGATCCCATCTACACTTTGGTGTTGAAATTGGCGAAGGAAACTTTGTGGATCCTTTGTCATGGCTTATCGAGCACGGTGTGAATGACTGGGCTAACTACGAAGGCGTTAACGTAAACGAGCAATAGGACCAACATGAGAAACCCTCCTCAGGGGACTTTTCCTGAAGAGGGTTTCATTCGAGGTTTCCTACAGTGACGGGGGAAGTGGAGCTATTTGGTTACCAAGGACAGTGAGAACCCAACGCTTTAACATGTTGATATTTTGAGAGATGATCTCCTTTTTAGGGAAACGTGGGTCTGGAGTGGAACTGACATACATTTGCTCTCCCCATTCAGAAAAGCGGAACGTTTGATCGTCTAGAACCATCTGTGGGATATCATTGACGTCAGTTCCTTCTGGAACCTTATGCGCAAATTGAATCAAGGCGTCGCTTATTTCCAGAGCAACATTATTGCCCCCAAAGTACGGAGGGAATGATACAATAGAAGACTCTACTTTCCAGCCAAGATTGTGAGGGGTTTTCAACGTAAAGAGGCCTTTCTTAAGATTTTCCCTGCACATTATACCACTTTTATTAGAGATGTAGGAATAAAAGTCGCAGGAAACAGTTATAATGATAGGATATACCAAAAGGAAATTCCATGACCAAGACACGTTTAACTGCATTAGCTATTGCAGCCCTTTCTACCCTAGGGATTGCCGCAGTACCAGCACAAGCTGTTGAGGTAGAACCTTGCCCCAAAACTTCGACTGTAGAGGTCTCGTCTGCTAAAGAGCAGAAAGATTTTTTGAATAGTCAATCAGAATCATGGAAAGCAGCAGAAATAATATCGGCCATTGAAGAGGAGATGGGCACAGCTCCTTTAGCAATCAACAGCTTTACAGTAGATGATCATGTCGGCTTGGCAAGTATTACCGCCCACGCCTTTTCCTATGTTAATGATGTAATTTCTCCTATCACAGCCCACATTTCGTATCCTTGGGCAGGAGATCCTATTCTTCACAACACTCGCACAATAAGTATTGACGGGATAAGCGAATCTCTCGTTGTGCAAGCTTAGAAAATCCCCCTTAGAAAACATTTTCCTAAGGGGGGATTAACTTTTGGTTCTTATACCGCGTCGTAAGCCTGCTGCTGGATAGGCCACAAACCATCGCCGTCGATAGTCTTTCCTTGACTTGCAAGCCACTGCGCTAGAGAATCATGCTGCTCTTGCTTCCATTCACGCTGAGCCTGCATAAGCTCATTCTCAGAGTTAAAGTCAATAAGGTTCCGCTTCATCATAGTCCAGGCTATTCGCGCCGCCGCATAGCAGTCAGCTGTAGAGTCGTGAGCATCGTCCTCGTTGAAATCAATTCCGTAGTGGTTTGCCACCATAACCAGCTTTCGGCCACCCTTACGGTACTTATCAATTCCCTTATCGATAACCAGCGGATCGATGACAGGGCCTCGGATCTCGAAGATGCCTCCAGAAAGAACATACAGCATAGACAGGTCGTATGCCGCGTTGTATACAACAACTGCTGCACCCTTTGCCCACTGCTCGTAGAGATGGTTGATAACCTCATTCACTACCTGTTCATGGTTTTGCCCGTTGGCGCGAGCGTACTCAGTGGAAATTCCGTGAACTGCTGCGGCACCTTCGGGGATTTCAATTCCTGGGTCTGCGAGCCATGTGTTGTCTGTGGTCTCTCCGGTATCGCAGTTGATATCGATGCACGATGCCGTGACAATTCGGTCACGGGTTACATCGATTCCAGTGGTCTCTAGGTCGAAGGAGCAAAGAAGCGGGTAATACACTTAAGGTATCCTTTCGTTGATTTCTATTTGCCTAATATATCACACATGAGGTAGAATGTACAACTGTAGTTATAGTAACACAGGAGCTAAGTATACATGAAGACCTCGTTTTTCGTACCTATTGAAGCAGCCCCCAAAGGATCTAAGGTGGCCTTCCATACCGGCAATGGAAAAATAGCTATGCGAGAATCTTCAAAACAAGTCAAACCTTTTATGGAGGCTTTTGGCAGGGTAGCGATCGCTGAAGGACTTACCCCTGTTCGAGGACCTATTTGTTTAGACGTAGTTTTTGTACGGAAAGCGAAGAAAAACATGCCTAAGACGTACATTCCTTTTGTCACTACTCTCCCAGATGTCGATAAGCAGCTGAGAAGTGTCCTTGACGCTTTAACCGGAATTGCGTACTATGATGATGGACAAGTAGTTATGGCTCGAGGCTGTAAGGTCTACCCGTCAGAGTATTTCCCTTACCCAGGAACGCACATCACTATCACGGCTGGTAAAGACGTTCCAGAGTGGTTAGGGCAATATTCAGCCAACAAGAAGCCAAACTTCTAGATTCACTTAAGAGCTCAATTTTATAAGGAAACATATGACAGTCGTTATTCCCAACCCACCAAGGCAGTATAGGTTCCCTCAGAACCTGCCCTTTGACATTTCCTCTGAAGTGTACTACAACCCCCTCACAGATGCGTGGTGCTATGTAGGATCTGCTGGAGCATCTCAAGTTAACTTAACCCCAGCTCGAGGAAAAACAGTAGCTATCGATATTGAGACAAAAGGTACACGAAAATTCCTCGTTCGAAGTATTACCGCTGCGTGGGATGTGGGAGATAGGACAATTAACATCTTCTTGGATGTTCGTGATCCACGGCAGATGGCAGCAGCACAGCAGTTAATGGAAGACGCTGCGACACTAGTTTTGCACAATGCTACTTACGACATTCCTCCTCTGTATCAGACAGGGGTTATGACACTGGACCAGATTTCGACAAAGGTTTTTGACACCTTGGTCCTTGCCCGCATGTTTGACACCATTAATCATGGTGGTAGGACTCTTGATGAGCTGGTCCACCGTTTTGTTCCAGGTTTTCCGGATAGTCGTTATAAGATCCAACAGGCCATGGCTGTGGCTGGGCATCGAGCAGCCGTTGATAAGGTGACTGGAGAAAAGCATTCCGCAGCAGACGTAGGATACCAGGATACCATTGCTGTGGACCCTGTGTGGCGCTCTGGAGCTATGTCCGATACCGTGGCTACACTTCGACTCCTTAATCCTTTATACGAAGCTGTTATTACGCAGCAACGCGAATTTGCACACATCGCCCCACACGAATGGCATGAGGAAGGTGACCAGTGGACGCACCGTCTTATCATGCGCGAGCAAATCACCAATAGAGTCATGTTGCGCCGCTCAGCTGTAGGCATTGCAGCGAACTATGAGTACGCTGAGGACTATAAAAAGAGTTCTGAGCAGAAGATCCATGAACTATCGTTACCTCTTCACAAGGCCGGAATTGACCCAGAAGCTGGAAATATCGATGCCTTAGTGGTTCAGTATCTCTATGATCGAGGTGAGCTTCCTTCCGATTGGCCGACAACCAAGACAGGGAAGTTAAAAAGCGATAAGAAGACTACTGCGGCTCTGGCAGATAACCCTCTTATTTCTAATGCGGTGCAGATTAAAGAATCTCGTAAGATTGTTGTGTATCTGGAGAAGATTCTGGAAATGGCGCGCACTACTGGAAGAATTCATCCTGAGGTTGGTGTCTTAGGCGCTTCGACTACAGGAAGAATGTCGTATAGGAACCCTGAGCTACAGCAGTTCCCAAAGGATGCCAGGCCCATTATGTGTGCAGATCCAGGACGTGGAATGACCTCTATTGACTGGTCTTCCATTGAGCCTGTTATCCTTGCTAATGCTGCTCGAGATTACGAGTACTTGTCTGAATTTGATGTGGGAGGAGACTTGTATATTCCTTCTGCAAAGATTGCTGGGCTGATTCCTCAGGAACTGTCTTTTGAGGATTCTATGGCCCATCCTGGTCGTAAAAAGGCAAAGACCATTGTGCTTGCTAATATGTACGGACAAGGCAAGGCACTGTTGGCTAAGAACTTGAAGGTTTCTGAGGACGAAGCTGTCTCGATTAAGAATCAGTATAACCAGGCAATGCAACCTACCGTTGCTTTCTTGGAGAATGCTAAAAGGTTTGCTAATGCCAATGGTTTCATTCGTACTCTCGATGGTCGAGGGCTTTTAGTTCCTGAATCTACTCAATCGTGGGGTAACGATAAGTATGCTGGATATAAGGCGCAGAACTTTATCGTTCAGGGGTCAGCATATTCTATGCTTAGCGAAACTATCAATACGATCTATGAAGCCGGTTTGGCAGACGCTATTCATATGGCTATCCACGACGAGTTGGTTGTTGATAGTGAGGCTACCCATGATATTCAGAAGATTATGGAGATTTCTCCTGAATGGCTGAATAATAAGGCTGGTAGAAAGGCTATAATTCGCACAGACTCGAATGATATGGGAGACCACTGGCAGTATGTTTAAAAAGATTATTTTATCCGCTTTTGTCTCGGTTACAGCTTTGAGTGTGTCAGGATGTTCCGGTTATTTTGATCACCTTGAGCAAAATTCTACTGTAACGGAGAAATCTTCCAATGTGGCTTCTCCACAGAAAGAGCAAGCTCCAGTGGTTCATGATTCTGGCTTGGCTCCTCAAGATTGGCCTGCTTTGCCCGCCCGTGAGGATCAGACTCCTTGTCCTTACTTGGATTCTCAGTGGGTTGCTGATGTCAACGGTCAGAGAGTGCTGGGCTCTGGCATTGATACGCGTTTTGAGACTCCGGCATGCGTGTACTGGTCGTATCCCGAAGAGCCTCAGTTGCAGGTTATTGTGAGGAATTTCAATTCTCAGCAAGAAGCAATTGATGCGGTGAATTTCTTTGCTCCAGTAGAAAAAACATCACCCGCCCGTGGACCTGTTGGTTGGGAAGGTGGTCGTGGAGGCTGGGAGAATAATTCTGTGTATGCAGTATTTAAAGACAACCGTGCTGTTATAGCTGTCAGTAACCAAGGTCAATCTGTTAAACCGCAAACAGTCGTTGAAGAAACAATTAAGAATTTAGGACTTTAAACTATGGCACGTCATTCGAAACTTGCAGATCACTCCTGGGAAGAGGAAGTTTTGTCTCAACCCTTAGATAACCACCCGGACTATGTAGGCAGGCACAGGGTTCTTACCATTTCAGAAGCCTCTGAGCTTATTTCTCAGCTTAGGGATTCTCACTATGTAGATCGTTTTGTTAATGAGATCAGTGGTGCCCCGATTGAGGCGAAGTTAGATTCTAATAAGCAGCATCTGTCTGACATAAGGAATGTCATTGCCCGCATTCAGAGACATAATTGATAGGATGTGAATATGACTAATGTAGATGATTTAACTTTAAGAGAAATTAGTTCGAGCGATACCGCTGTATACGACAGCGAGATTGTGGATAATGTCGCAGGTTCTGCACAAGGCATTGTTGTTTACAAGATTGTCGACGACATCGCTTTGGGAGAAGCTAAAGAGCTAGGAGAGTTCATGTCTTCTGAGCTTGAAGGTGTTCCAGGGTCTGTGTTTATTGACGAGGATCTTGACGGATACAAAGTGGGATGGGACTATTCTGCCTCTGAAGAGGAATTGGAGCTAACCTTTGCCCAGTGGTCTCAGACTGAGCACGGTTCTCAGGTTATCGAGGTTGCAAGCTAATGAGTTATGATTGTTGGACAACTATTTCCCGCATCGATCCAGAGTTCTTCGTGATTGATTGCGATATGTGCGGTCGAGTTGATACAGCGATTGATTATGAGGACGCTGTAGAGATTGCTCGAGAACATAAGATTGAGATGGCTCTGTAGATGGCAGACACTCTTCTGCTTTTAGATATTGACGGGGTGTGCTCCCCTTTGCCTCCTGAGGTTCCGGGTACGTATGCTTTTCGAGGTCAGGCGTTGGATTATGGGGTGTCCCCTCATGTTGTGGAGTTTTTGCGTGAGGTGTCGCATCGTCCGTTGACGAAGTGGATTAGTTCATGGGGCGCTTCGTCGTCTTCTTTTGAGGAGTTTGTGGGGATGCCACATATTGATTATCTGATTCGGGATGGGATTTACGACAAGTCGCAGGCGGTAAAATTGTGGGTTGAGGGTAATTCTTTTGCTGGACCTATTCTTATCGCTGATGATGATATGTGGCCTGCAGAGCTTCGGAAGATGGTGGATAATAAGATTATCCATGTGTGTCCCGAGGATCATGTAGGGTTGACACGTCAAGATATTGCTTTCATCGAGGAGCAAATTTCCAGGGATATTGCTTGACTTCGTAGCGCATTTTGATTTCGTAAATGGCCGCTTGGGCTGCCTTGAAGGTTTCCATAAGGTTGGCGTGGTTGAGTTCCATTTGGGTAAGTATGTCAAAGTGCCTCTTCATAGGCGGGATCCATTTAAGGGACATGAGGACGATTTTAACGGCGGTTTGGGTTTCATATAGGCAGTCTTGTTCGTCCATGTAGTGAAGGTCACAGCGGTTGTACCAGGCGAGTGCTTCATGGTAGAGGGCGTGAGGGTCGTTGTTCATGTATATCTCCTTTCCTTTTTAATTTTACACTTTTATTTTAAAATAGTCAATCCGTGTTGACTCGATTTTATAAATGTGATAAAGTTATTAAAATAGATAGTTAGGAGACATATGGCTTTATCAGAAATAGCTTTCCTCGGAGACGTTCACGCACGCATGGATGCCCTTGAAACTGCCATGCAAAACTGTGCCCGACGCGGCATAGACACGTTACTGCAAGTAGGTGACTTCTGGCTTTATACAGAAAAAGACCTCACAAAGTTTAACCGAGTCCGAGATAGAATCGAAGACCAATTCGGAGTTCTTGTAGATGTACACTTCATCGATGGCAACCACGAGAATTTCGATCTTATTGGGGACACAACTGTCACCAAAGAAATGGCACCCTTTATGACCTACCACGGCAGAGGGGACATCTTCACACTTAAGGATGTAACGATCGCAACATTCGGCGGCGCTGTATCTATTGACAAGTTCCTGAGAACCGAAGGACGTGACTGGTGGCCTCAGGAAAAGCCTGCAGCTTCTGAGTACTATCATGCCGCCCAACGACTCGGCGAATATGGCGGGGACATCGATGTATTCGTCTCCCACGATTGTCCTGAGTCAATGTCACATATTTTCGAGGTTCTACCTCATGTAGAGTCTCAACAAGTGCGGCTCGGATTGGACAACCTCTATAATCTTATTCAGTCTCCTTATATTGTGCATGGGCATTGGCATGTACCCAGGGCCACTAGATTTGATAACAAAACAACTTTACTATCTCTGGGGATAGAAAAAGGGCCCTGTAGCCTGGCACGAATCTTAAGTGATACTGAGATCGAATTTATGTACAAAGATAGTTCAGAGGTTGTTACTGTTGACCAGGACAAAAGAATCATAGTGAAATAAAAAGTTTCATAAACCGTTAAACTATGATAAACTAAGAAAATAAGATCAAAGAAAGAGAAACCGCATGTCCAACTCCACCCAAACAAAGGAACTAGCCTCTCATCTAAACGCGTACCTTACCGCTCTCAGTGAACGAGACCTAGAGGTAGCTATCAACACTATCCTTGGCGGTGGACCTGTCAACCGTCGAAAAGTGGGAGAAAGCCACGGGATCTCTCGCGAGCGTGTGCGTCAAATTCAGAACAAAATCAGGCAAGACCTCAAGAGCATTGCCGATAACTACGACATCGTAGAAACAATCAACAATGAAATTAACAACGTTTCACTCATTTCTGTTGATGACCTCTATATGTTAGATAAGAACCTAAAGTCTACCCTCTCTACTGCCAACATTGACCTTCTCTTCGCCTTATCTACCATCTATGAAACCTTCGAAATTAAGGACGGCTGGGCCTACATTCCGCAGCACACCAAGTCGTTAACTGCAATCAAGAATTCCATCAAGGAAGTATCCGACGAGTATGGAGTGTGCTCCTTTGAAGATCTCGAAGCTGTAAACATTCCCAAGCAGTGGGCACTAAGCTGCGGGTATGTCATGTACAAGGACAAGATTCTTACCAACACCTCCAGTTGTAACAACCATGCAGCTGCCGTTCTCTCTGTTAACGGGGAACCAACCACAGTCCTGGATCTCCTCGATCAGGTAGACAGAAAGGCCACCCGAAGGTCTCTCACCAACTCTCTTACCCAAGATCCTCGTATCATTCGAGTCAATAAGAACACCTGGGCTCTGGCAGAATGGGGGATTCCAGAATACAAGAATATCGTTGACACCATGGAACGTATCATTGCAGAACATGGAGGAAAAATCTCCCGAGACACGCTGTTCGATATCATGCTCGATTCGTATAACGTAACCAATGATTCCATTACTAACTATCTGTACTCAGGCCCCTTTACCACTAAGGACGACATCATTACAGCTAGGAAGAAAAAGGTAGAACACAAGAAGCATCGAGCCCAGCTCTCTGACACTAAGTACGTATATAGAATCCCTGGAGGATGGGCCCAGCTTCGCAACGTTACCCGTGACCATGTGCGAGGATCAGGTTCTCACCTGCCTGTAGCTATTGACTCTCTGCTCAATCTACCGATTGGAGACACAAAGCGACTTACCACTCCTCTTGGAGATGTAACTGCCAAGTGGAACGGTGCTCAAATCTTCATTGGTTCTGTCAAGAAGTTTGTAGACTCCTATGGTCTAGTACCAGGAGATAAGATGCTCTTCGTATTCTCTGAAGATGGAACCCACTTTAATGTTCACCCAGTTTCTGAAGAAGAAAACACACTAGAGCACCTTTTGTCTCGTATGGGAGTTCCAGAGAATGAACCAGCTACGTTTGAGGCAGTATCTTCCGCATTAGGCCTAGATAAGAACTCTACAATCAAGGATATCAAGGCATCATTGTCGAAGCGTAAGGAAACCGACACGTTGAAGCTTGTTGAACAAATTGAGAAGAATTCTCAATCCTCGACTTTCACCAAGCTGAACTAGGAGAATAGATCATGATTCAGCGTTCACTGTGCAGCTCTTATGCAAGAAGTTTCTCGTTTGTCCTAGCTTTAATCGGCGCAATCCTATTTTCGTCTAAGTTTTTGTCCTTCTATTTACCAGAACTTGCCACCCTTATCTTAGTTGGAGCCGAAATTATCTTTTTGGCCGGAGAACTTTTATGGATTTCTTTTAAAAAGGATCCGAGTGAGATGCCTTTGTCCCTAAGGGTTATCAACTGGGTAACCAGTTTCGTGTTTCTTTTTATTGCTGTTGTCTGTATACACTCTGTATATTTCGACATGGGTATCAGCGAGATAAAGTCGGATTGGAAACCTTTATCTATTGTTGCTGGCTGTGTTTCCATTGCTATTGTAGCTGCGGCTTATGGTGTATCAGCAGCCTTGGACCTCAAGAACAAGGAAAGTTTTTACGAGCAGTTTGACTGACTTTCCTAACCCCTTTCTCCTTTGTGGAGAGAGGGGTAAGAAGCTGTCCTCAATTAATATGTTACAAGACAACATTTGAATGTATAAGCATCCCTTAGTTTGCTTAGTTATACAATAATGTGATATGATATTCTTGTTAATCAAGAAAGGAATGAAACTTATGTGGCTAACACCCCATGAATATGCAGGCAAACTTGGCATATCGCGTGCCACAGTGTACCGATGGATACACAATGACACACTTCCTCATTCCTATCAAAAACTGGGTCCTCGGTCTATCAGAATTGATCTCCCTGATGACTATGAACAAAGTTCGCCAGAAAAGCCGTCAAAGGTTTCAGGAAATAAAACTGTTGCTTATTGTAGGGTGTCTAGCAATGGTCAAAAAGATGGTCTCAAGGAACAAAAACTGGCAATTCTAGAATATGCCAATAAACATGGGATCACCATTGATGAAACAATTGAGGAAATAGGATCTGGATTCAACGGTAACAGAAAGAAGTTGCAACGTATACTCTTGCGTGGTGATGTGAAAATCATCATCGTTGAGCACCAGGATAGACTCATTAGAACCAATTACAACTTGTTCAAGAGTGTTTTGGAAAACCAAGGAATTAAGATCATTGCCGTCAATGAACTTGATCAAGATACTGATCTTATGAATGAGGTTATGGATTTTTTCGTCAGCGCTTGTGGCAGATACTACGGTGAACGTGGTGCTCAAAGAGTCAAAGCAAAGCTCTCAGAGGTAAACCATGACCAAAAACATTGATTTGCCAAAGAGAACATACAAGTCTGCAATCGAATTCAATGAGCATGGACAAAATTACCTAGAGATCGTTGGCGGTTTCTATGCGGATCTTCGAAACCAGGACTACGCATTACTGTTACAGTCTGAAAAAGAGGGAAGAGAAGCTCCAACTCGCCAGCAAAGAAGAGACGCACTCTATGCCTCAAAGCTCACAAAACGAGAGGCGGACAATATCATCGTATCCAATGATCAGCAATGGGACCTTGCTGAGCGGGACTCCGTGCGAAATATCGCTAATTGGATGAATGACATCGCAAAAATTGATGATCAACTTGCACAAGGAACGCTGAGTAGGAAGCGGTGTAATAATCTTGTGTCAGAGAAGAGACTGTTAGAAAGCAAAATTGACAAAAGAGAAAAGAAGGGACACAGTGTTGCCTTCGGTAGTAGAAGGTTACAAAGACTCATCACCAAGTATCCTTACAACCTAGAGTATCGAGAAGAAAGAGAAAAGAAGAGACTTTTCCTAGATTTCGTTGGGGATAAGAGCCGAACCGGACAAAACCCAGTTCTAAGGGTGAACCCTGACACCTGGGAAGTCAAACTGCGTGTTCCAGTCATGGTTCAAGAGTTATACACACCATTTCACAATACCCAGTGGGTGACAATTGGAGCACTCAATCCAAAATCTGGGCGCACACTGCTGTATAAACGCTTCAGGATAAACAAAATCCAATTTCTTACCAGTTCGTATGGTGCAAGAACAAGAAAAAGTGGCGTGTTCACTTCACCCTCACTGCTTCCGCTGAAGACTTTGGAAAGCGCGGGAACCTCTCTCGACGATCAAAAAGATTCCTCGGTCTTGATGTCAATGCTGGACACGTTGACATGAGTGTTGTTGATAACTGCGCAAATGTTCTTGCCAACCAAACAATTGAATACAATGAAAACACAGACATGAATGATGTGGCTGAGAGAATCGTCAAGTTTGCTGATCACTGGGGAGTGAGCGTGCTTGGTGTAGAGAACCTATCTGGTCTTTCCCGTAGCAGAAAATCAACAAAGCTGTCCAAAAAAGGGCTAAATAAAGCCATCACTGCTATGCGCTATTCTTTGTTGCTAAAAGCACTAGAAGGAAAATCTTTCACATATGGATTATCCATTGTGAAAGTATCTCCTGCTTATACTTCAAAAAATACAGTACAGTGGCCAGAGCTATTCTTTGGTGCGACAAGGCACATCAAAGCCAGTTACCTAATTGCTCGCAGAGCAATGGGGTTGCCGATTGCGCGAAGGAGGGTGTCAGGAGCAGGTCATGCCAACAGTGTATGGTGTGGCGATGATTTTGATACCCCGTTTGATCGACAACCCCATTATAGCACAATCTCTATCAAGAGAACTTCTAATACTACTGCTGGTAGTATTAGAAGCCTTGCATAGTCGATGGTGTTGTGTTTCCCGGAGTTCACCATGGACTGATGTTGTCTCATAGTTCACGAAAAAATAAACCGGGTTTAATCTATCAGGAACATCTCTTGTTCTTTAATTGTGGAAATGTGTGGGATGGGCCAAATGACTGCTTCTACTCTACCTACCACATTGTCTAATGGGACAGACCCAGAAAGACCATCGGAAATATGAGCTCTAGAGTCCAAGGAGTGTGTTCTGTTGTCTCCCACGACGAATACTGAACCCTCAGGAACCTTGATGGGGCCGAAGTAGCATCCTCCACAGTCAGAAGAACCGGATGCAAGAGACAATTCAGGGTTTGCATGGTGGTTGAGGAATTCAGTGTTTGTTGCTTTTCCATCCACCATAATGGCAGGGTCTCCTGCTTGGCAAGATACAGTTTGTCCGGACGTAGCTATGACCCTTTTCACGAACGTGTTGTTTCTCGGGGCGGCGAGTCCTACATACGATAATGTGTCTAGTGCGCGACTATAAAGAGTGTTGTCTGGTCGATAGTTTTCCATTCCCGTTTCCCACCCTTTCGGCCCTTTGAATACAATAACATCGCCCGGTTGAGGTGATGATGACCAAAATGCTGTTCTATTGACGTAGATTTTGTCGTTGTTGCAGTCTGAACATCCATTGAGGGTAGGTTCCATGGAGCCCGAAGGTACTGCAAATACTTGACCTATGCATGACTGAAACACACCTGATAATACAAGGGCAGCTCCGAGGGTGACAATAATACTTACCCATAGAGGTTTTCTTGTAGAAGTATCTAGAGTAGCGGTTGAAGTGGTGGTAGAGTCAGTCACAGAATTTTGCTTTCAGAACTTAGGATCTTTACACACCTTACCACTGTTGCAGGGAATAATAAAGTTTTTGAGTTTCTGCTTGCCTTACGTTTTCGCTATGGTTCTGCTTGGTGCTATATTTACAATCAACAACCTTGTTTTCTTTCAGAAAGACCCTTTATAAACATGTCTACTACTCGAGAAACAGTTTTTACTGTATTTAATGAGGGCGTCAGCCAACCTAACTTCTTTGACACATACGGAAATTGGGTGATGTTGACGCTTGCCATTCTTGCTCTTGTTTTGTTCCTTGTGGGGCTGATTGCAGCTTTGAATAAAAAGATCTATTCTCTTTTTATCTTTGCACTTGTGCTAGCTTGTTCTGCGGGTGTTTTGGCAGTCAATTCCGGAAAAACTGACGCTGCGGAAGAGTTTAGGGAAGGGATTGTTGCAGGCGCTAAAACTAATCAAGATACGGTTCGTCAGGTAGCTACTCGTCATTTAGCTAAGTATGATGTGGATTACGTCGTTTTGTGCCAAGATAATGCTCAGTCTGTGATTTGTGGTGGAGATGATCTATCTACGATAAATGTCACTAATCCTGCTGGTGAAAACTTGAAGGTGATGTTATATCCAGATTACCAGAATTACCCCGAATATAAGAAGACTGGTACAATCGGCATTGTATTCACTGTATTGGATTAGAGAGGATCTGTGAGAGTCAAAATTGGAATAGCTTTTACCTTAGTTGCTGTATGCTTACTTGCATTTTCAGATCCATCAAGTAAAATTCCTATGTCTCCTGTTGTTCTTTCTTCTGGCATTGAGGTTACTACCGAGCAGGGAGGAAAATGCCGAATTGGGGTTATTTTTCCCGATGGTACGGGTGCTATTCCCTCCTCGTGCGTAGAGTCTGGTAAAGACCTTTCCTATAAGGGGAATGTGGTTGCGAGAGCTGAGGACTCCAAAGTATGGGAGAAGACAGCAAGGGTGAAGTTTTCAGGTGGGTATCCTATTGAGACTGTCGAAGTAAATAGAGACGTAGATCCTTCTCAGCCCCTGTTTGTGGAAGGCTCGGATGTTAAGTTCGTTCCTGAGCATGATTCTCGTTCTTCTATGTTTGTCCACTCTGGTTTTATATCTTCAGCCTCGGTTCAACTTCCTGAAGATAGTGTTGGTGCCTCTATCATTGACGCTTCGGGCAATATTGTCGGCATGGTTATTGATCCAGCGGAGGACAGGTCATGGGTTGTTATTCCTGGTTTGGCAGATAGATCCCTAGATTAATTTCAAAATAATCCAAAAGAGTTTGACATTATTTTAAATTACGTGCTATACTTGTGTCATCATCGAAAAACAACGAACACAGAAAGTAGTGATGACACCATGATGGGACCAACTCACGCAATGTCCGGAGCTGCCGGTGGACTCGCATTCGCCATGGGCATGCAGTATGCAGGTATTGTTGATATTACTGCAGTAGAAGCTCTCGTTTTCGCAGGTATCACCGCAGGTGCTGCGCTTCTTCCTGACCTTGATCAGCCTACTGCTACTCTTGCAAATACGTGGGGCCCTGTCTCCAAGGTGATTTCTAAGGCAACCAATAAGACTTCGGCTGGGTTCATGAACATGACTGCTGGTCGCAAGGATAAGCACGTAAACAACGGCCACCGTGGCTTGACCCACACTCTGATCTTTTTGATTGCTGCAACCGTCGCTTCCTTTTTCCTCTTGACCGCTGGAGGATACTGGGCAGGAATCGCGCTGTTCTATATTCTGACTTCTCTTGCTCTGCAGGGTCTGTGGAAGAAGAAGGCAAAGCAGATGGGCGCTATCGTCTCGAACATCATCACTATCTTCTTGACTTTCGCTGTAAGCTCTATGCTTCCAGATACCTTCAATCCTGTGTTCTTGTCCGCAGCTGTTGGTGTAGGCATCTTCATCCATATTTTGGGCGATGCCCCTACGGTGTCTGGTGTTCCATTCTTCGCCCCGTTTGTTGGCACTGTGTCTGGTAAGCGTTGGGCCGACTGGCACATTCTCCCTCCAGGCCTGCGCTTTAAGGCTAATGGACCCATTAACACCGCCAGCTTCTATATTTGTGCCGTAGCCTTTGTACTGTTGACCATGGCTACCGTGTCTGGTTCCATTTTTGGCGCTCTTGTGTAAATATTTGACAATTAATATAAACTGTAGTAAAATATAATTCATAGAGAGAAAAGAAAGGTACATTCGCAATGAACACCCTCACCTTCACCTACAAAGGCAAAGAGTTTGCCGTAGCGCACAAGAACGTTGAGCAGGCACAGGAGCTTCTCAACGCCTTGATGGAAATTAGCGCTGAAACTGGGGTTCACCGCGCCCTCAGCCGTGAAACTACCTCGGACATCCGCCGCTGGGCTAAGACTCGAGGTCACGTTATTGGTTCTCGTGGTTGTATCCCCTCGGATATTGTGGATGAGTACATCGCAACCTTTGGTTCTGACAACCTGACGTACAAGTCGCCAGATACTAATAAGAACGACATTCGTGAATGGGCTGAGTCCCAGGGCTACACTTTGGGCGCTCGTGGTCGAATTCCCACTAAGATCAAGGAAGAATACGCTAAGTTTATAAAGGAAGGAGAGCCTTCTAGTAATAATAATTAAGAATAATGTAAAAACATTTGCCTTTATTTTTAATTCATGCTATACTAGAGGCATGAACACAATGAACACATACACCAGCCTCGCACAGAAGACGCTTGAGCAGAAAAGAGCTCGCATCTCTGCTTACAAGCGGATGATCACAGTATCTGAATACGCATTAAGAAATGACTGCATCGACCTTTTCAATAAGGTCTACGATACCGAAACCGCTTACAAGAACCTGTCCCCACGAAGGGCACTTGAGCGATTTACAGAAGAGACTCGACTCTATATTACCAATATCGAAAACGAGCACATCGTTCCTGCCGAAATTGACTTCGAAGGGTACGCCCAGGGTCTTGCTTCCAACGCAGCTGAAGTATTTGTCGAAATGACTAAGCTCCTTGACGAGTGGAAGGTAACATGCGACATCCTCACTCGAGCCAACGTTATCGAGACCTTCATGGCAGAGCGCAAGGCACAGGTTGAATCTAAGGCCGCATTCAATCGTGGCGAGCGTAATATGCTTAATCGACTCCAGGACATGGCAGAAGAGGGTCGTAAGGAAGAGGAGCTCATGGAGACTTTGGAAAACGAAATGGGTGATATCATGAAGGATATCTTGGAGGAGAATAGTTCAAATGATTAAAAAGATTATTTCCTTAGCCGTTACTCTTACGTTCAGCCTTGGTGTTGTTGCCTGCTCTCATGATTCTGAAGCAGAACCAACTCCAGATAACCCTCCGGTAGCAGCTAGTACTAAGGATGATTTTTCTAAGGACGATGTCCAGAAGAATCTAGAAAAAGTTGATTCTATTTTAAACGACGAATCGAAGACAGAACAGGATTTTCTTTCAGCTGCGACGATGGAATACCGCAACGAGCTGGGGGACAAGTACCAGGAGACCGCATACGACCTGATCCGTAGGCACTACGTGTATGAAAACGGTTTTGCCCAGGCAGAAAAGGTCGTAGACGAAAAATTTTCGGATCCTGAAATTTCTGGGAACACTGCGCAGTCTTATAGGGATCAGACCCTTGAAGTTGGTATTTTTAAGTCTTCTCCTGAAACCCTAACTTGCGAAGTTCGAGATACATGGGCTTTTGAAGGTGATACTTGGAAGCTTAAGTCTACGGATCGATCTGAATGCATTGAGGTTGTTGATAATGCGGCACGAAACGCCTCAGGAAATCTCTAACGTTTACCGTACTAAAAACTTCCCACTTTAGCCACAAATGTCTTTTTAATAGCACGTCTATGTCTAAAGTGTGAATGGAAGTTTGAGCAGCATTTTACAGTCTCGGTGCACGAAAAACAGTCCTTATTATTTTTCTTTTGTGCAACGTCCGCTGATACGGTGCGCCCTAGTGCGCCAGCGGTGCTCTTGTTTTCAACCAACACCTCCTTGATTTTCCTAGGCAAAGGGTTTTTCTTTCTTTTTACTCTTTTAGGGGTGGGAGCGCTCTTAGTCCTATCTCTACCAGGATGTTTTAACGATTCCCGAGTTCTAGGGCTACGAATTTTTGTTTAGGGAAATTATACTTTTTCGAGCTGGCTTTTCTTGTTGCAACTGTCTTGTTTAGAGTTTTACCTACCACACGATGGGCAATTTCCCCTCCAGCATTAACGTCTCTGTCAATGAGCACACCTATGTTTAAACACTCTGTATTTGTGCATAAAAACAGCCTTTCTGATTCAAGAAGTTCACCCTTCTTGTGACACAAGTGACAATTTTGTGAGGTGTTAAAGGGGTTTACTTTATATACCCTTCCCCCGTTTATCTCTACGTAATGGGTGACCCATTTAACTACCTCCCCTCGATTCCACCTGCCGTTTTGCATAGTATTGCGTACCCAGGACAGGTCTTCTACTACAACTAATGCGTTTCCGTAGGTCGCAGAAATTTCTGCTACTTCTTGACCCATTAGTACTGCTAGTTCTCGCTTTTTTCTGGAAGCAGATTTACGATGTAATACTGCCTCACTATCACGCCCTTGCTTGCGCAATTGCACCTTTTGTTTTTCGCTTTTCTTAACCGAGTTGGCTAAACTGTGAACGCGGCGTGATAGTGTAATAGAGTGTACAATTTCGCCGCTAGAGGTATCAACAACTGAGACAGTGGCCGGTTGAACAATACCGACGTCAACACCTATAACATAACGAGATGAAATTAACGGATACTGATTGTCGTATTCTACAGAAAAATCAAAAACAACAGAGTTCTCATTTTTTATTCTTACATTGGGCAAACAGACTTTCTTAGCCCCGGCAAAACGCTCTTTGTCGAACGTAAATTCTAACACGTGCCACTGCCCATCAATGACTAATTCTAGTTCAACATAACCATCTACCAGGGGATTATTGCATAACTTAACGTATTTATCGTCCCCTGCCGCTGATAGCGGCATAATAAGGGATAAATCACTAGGGATTGCGTTATCTGCTGTACGCTTCCAGCCCGCAGATATTCTTTTGTTTGATACTTCCGCCACTACATCACTTCGTGCTATCCACGATGAGACCTCTCTAATAAGTAAAGATTGAAACATGCGTTCAAACCTTGAACGACCAGACCTTCCAGATGCAAAAGACATCTTAGGTAACTTGTATTCAAGCAATTCACCTATTTTAGAAGCTTTTACAGTAGGTTTTTCTTCTCTTAGGTCTTTCACCTCATCTCTAATATTTAGAGCATCTGCATGAATCTGATACTCCACCAGCTCAGATAGAGTTTTTATGTCTTTAATAAGTAGAGATGTTGCTTGTGACAGGTCAACCTCTCTACCTTTAAGGTCTTTAACTAGTCGAGGTGTAGCAGAAAAGGATTTGTACGCCATAGTCTATACCTCTGACTGTTTTGTTGCCTCTAGCGCCTTTTTAGCGCGGTTTTTAGCCCCTCTTTTACCATATAGTCGGGCACAAGCAGAGGTCATAAAGTCAATAATGTCTGTTGCTAAATCTGTTCCATCCGGCTCATTAAGGTAGATTATTTCGCGCCCTTGCGCGCGTAAGCACGATTCAATAAGTTCAACGTTTACTCTAGCAAGTCGGTCACGATTTTCAACAACAATTGTTGTCATGTTTGGGTCAGCAAGAATTTTGTTAATTTTTGCCCTACCGGGATCCATGCCGGATCCGATTTCGGAAACAAACACGTCAATTTTCTTGTTGTACTGCTCTGCTATCCTCCCGATTTGTGCCGTGAGGTCATCTTTTTGGTCGTGACTAGAAACTCTAGCATAGGCAACAGTTTTTCCTTCGTGCTGCTTTACAGGTGTATCTGCTACCATCCACACTCCTGTGGCAGTTTTGGTAACTGGAACTGGCATGATTCCTTTAGATGCCCAACGTCGGGCTGTTTCGTAATGAATGCCCTCTTTGTGTGCCCAATCTTTTAGTCTCATATTGTTACCTCGCACTGTTGTCTGTAATTCTTATAATAACAATATCATAAGTTGCCTATAGTTGCTAATTATTGTTTAATGCTTGGGAATTGATGCACCCCTCCCTTTCTTCTTATAGCCTCTTGCTTCTTTGAGGTAAGAGGCTACTTCTGGTTCAAAATGTCTTGAGGATTCTCGTTAAGATCTGCTGCAGGGGGTTTCGGAGCTGGGGATTTCGCGTCAGGCTTGTTTCCTGAAAGTGGGTCTGCCACCTCTTCGTTGTTTCCAATGGAGCTATCAGTCGTTTCTGCATTGTCCGGAGTTACAGGCTCGGGTTTCTGGGAAGAGTCCAGACCTGTCAATCTCTCGTCAATTTCTCTTGTAGACGTTTCTGTGGACACCGTGTCCTGTTCTCCGGAGTCTTTGGGTCCGTCATCGAGGAATATCCAATACACAATGGCAATAAGTAGTAGAGCAGCAGTGATAGCAATGCCGAGAAATGTGGGGTTGAGTTTTTTCATGAGATGCCTTTTCTGTGTGGTTTACACCCTATAGTACACGAGGGTGAGAACACGAGATTTGTCTTTACCGAAAATCTGTTCCCTTCTCCGCTGGGAGCATGTTCACCTTATCATATACCCAACACAACACGCAAGATGAGTTTACAAATGTTTTTCTTTGTGGTATAGTTAAGGAATGCTACATTTCAGAAACTTTACAAAGTTCCTTCCCACAGCACAAGGGCACTACCCCTACTTGCATGTGCTAGACCTGTCTAACAACGAAATGCACAGGGTAACTTCCGTTGCTGTCGAAGGAGGAAAAACCATCATCATCGCCGACGACACTCCAACCACCCCTTCTCTACAAAACACGTACAACAGGGCACTGGCAGAGTCCAAAGACCACTTTGACCTAGCAGTACTTGTTGGAAGAGAAGTCATCCCAGCAAAGAAATTTGATATCATTTACCCCTTTGGTGGACAAACCGGGTTCCCTGTGGTTATCATTGACTAGCGATAACTATAACCCCTGATAAACAAGAAGGAAACACATATGACAACACCTACCACCTTGCATCGTGGAGGATTTCTCGAAAGAGATTACTCAGAACAAGACCTCGGGGATTCCACATCGACACACAGCTCAGAATCCTCAAGAAAGGGCCGTATCAGTGAGGACCTCCCCGACTTCGACTTCAATGACGACCTCACAGCTGACATCGACGTTGGAGACACGGGAGAAGATCTTAACTTCATCGCCCCAGCCACGGGCTCAACTCCACAAACCGAGGGATTTGAAGAAAAAGACTTTACTCAGACCGAAATTGAAGGGGAACCGGAATCCGACAAGGAAGATACCGATCCTAACCTAGACACTGCATCTCACGACAGAGTCTTGCTTACTTCCCTCGATGAAGGAGAAGACCTGTCCCCTGAAGACTACCGAGAAGCTAATTTTGTAGAACCAGATGAAGACCCCGAGTTCCCGGAGTTCACTTTTGGTCCAGAAACCTCCGAATCTTCTCCTGTTGAAGGACTTAGCTTTGGAGACCTTGAGGAATCGTCTTCGCTTAATGAGGTAGAAATACACGAGGAAACCGAAAAGCTTCCCGAAGAGGAAACAGGGCAGGTTGAAGAAACCCCTGATCGAAACTCTGAAAATATCAACCTGGTTCGAATCACTCCCGATGACATAAACATCAGTTCCGACCAGGACAAGGAACACCATGACACTCCTGACCATATCGTCAGGTCTACTCTAGGACTTGAAACAGAAGAGGAAAAGGCTGAGTCCATCCTGTCAAGCGTTGCACGAACCTCGGATAATGTAGAAAACATCAGAGACAACGTTGCGGGGAACCGACAAGCTTTCCGCTCTCTTGAAACAGGTCTCTCAGGTGTATCTACAACCCTAGACGATATGCATAAGGAAATGGTTGACCACTCTGTTTCCATAGGGTCAATCAGCAAGAATGTAGGAACCATACTCAAGAGCTTTGCGGATAATGAGAAAAAGTACGCAGAACAGTCTTCACTCTTTACAAAGAGTCAGGATGAGTTCAAGAAATCTTCGTCTCGAACCGAGCAGGTTGTGGGTGAATCTGCAAAACTATTTATTGAGGGTCTTGGTGGGATCAGCAACTCATTGAGTCAGCAATCCGAGCAAGTGAGCGGAACTCTCGAGCAGCACCGACAAGCACTCGAAGCAATGCTGAAGGCGTCCGAGGAAGCACAGTCTAAAAACTTCGATCAGATGGCAGAAAAGCTCGAGCAGAGTTCTGCCGATCACGGATACAAGTTGTCTACTATTGAAACAGCAGTGTCCGATCTTCCCGATACCTTGAGCGATCGCCTGGGGTACAAGTTGAGGGGAAACCTGGACGAGGTTAAGGACGAGCTGTCGGAGAACAACAAGAAACTTACCGGGTTCTTTGCTGAGGGTATTAATAAGTCTACGAACTTTACTGCAAGCAAGATTGAGACCACACACGACGCTATCAATCAGGCATCCGCAGAGATCGCTAAGATGATGGCAAAGTTTGAAGACCTTGGTAACTCTATTGACGTATATGCTTCAGATTCACGTCGTGACCAAACAGAGGTTCTCAAGAGCGTATCTGAAGGAGTAAAGAATTCGTTATCTTCTTTGGAAACTCAGGTCGTTAGAGGACAAGTATTCCTGAAGAATAATGTCAGCACTATTCACGAAGATATCAATTCCAACTTCTCTAATGCCGTTCGGAAGCAGGAGACCATGGATACCAAGCTGTCAAACATCAGTGACGAAGTTCAGTCTATGAACATCCTCCTTACACAAAGCCAGAAATCCCTCAATCAGGATAATATAGTTATTGCTCAGGCTCTTGCTAAGCTTTTGGACTATGTTGCTCGTGTTGATTCTCGAATTAACGAATTAGCTGGAAAGATCACTGGTATGAACGCCACTTCCCTTTCTAGCGGAAGCGCAGATCCGGTAACTGTTCAAAGCCTCTATAGCAAGTATGGCTCTAGTGCTAACACAGAAAATTCAGAAAGTGGCAAGCACAGGTTGTAGGTGATGCTTCATTTACATACGAAAATCCTCCTTCAAGATTCTTGAAGGAGGATTTTCTTGTGTGTTTTAACAATCACGCTTCGAAGCGACAACCACCCCAATAATCCACAATACGATGCACATAGCTGCACCGTACATAAACGATACACCCCAATTATCCACAGCGGAACCTTGTTGGGATACGAGTGTACTAAGATTATTTAACGGCATCCACTCGTAGATAGTTTGACCGATCTTTGGAATGAGGACAACTGCAGTTTCAATCACGACAAACCACAAAATAGAAACTGTGACTGCCAGAGCGCTCGAACGTAAGATCCACCCCAATCCCTGAAAAGCGATCAAAGAAACAAGTAAAACAACAGGAGTCGCCCAAAGCGCCCTATCGTCGCTGAGCACATAACCATCGAGAGAACCTCGAGCAAAAATAAGATACATAGCAAACGCCCCTACCGTCGCTATGAAGAGAACAAGAGCTGACATTATGCTGGTAAAAAGCAGCTTTGCGAGGATGGCCCAAAACCTCTTGGGGGTTGAAGTAAATAATGTCACATCCCCATCCCTATTGTATTCGCTGGTTGCAGCAATCACAGCGTAGACAAGGACAAAGATCATACCTACACTGACAACCTGTGAGGGTATGGTATCGGGGGCGACTTCAAAGTCAGTTTCTTTTCCTGAAAAATAGGCATTAATCCCTGACCATATAAGAGGAATAATAACCGCTAAGGAAAGAAGCCAACGAACATAAGGAGATGCCGCCTGTTTGAGTGCCTCAGCTTTTATTGATCGTGTAAATTGCATTAGTTTTCTCCACCAGCCTTGTATTCTGTGCTATTTTCTGTCATTGCCATGTATGCTTGTTCAAGTGATGCCTTTTGAGGTGTCAGTGTTGACAAAAGAATATCATTAGCCGAAGCTAGTGAAGATATTCGAATAGGGTCAACGTCTAATACAACAAAGGTACCTGCTTCACGTGTGTCTTCCACTTCAAAGCCTCTATCATGCAGAAGAGTCTTGAGCTGAATACTGTCAGGACTAGATACAAGCGTAGACTTTTTACCCGCAGCATCGATGAAATCAGTCATGGACGAATTAGCAATCATCTTTCCTTTACCTATCACAACGAGGTAATCAGCAAATCCTTCCATCTCTCTCAACAAGTGAGATGATATCAGTACAGTATTTCCGTTTTTTGCATAGTCTCCTAAGAACCCTCGCATCCACGAAATGCCTTCAGGGTCTAATCCATTTACTGGTTCATCGAGAATCAGAGTGTGAGGGTTTCCTAGAAGGGCAACTGCTAATCCAAGACGCTGAGACATACCGAGGGAGAGGTCTCCTAGCTTCTTTTTTGCCGCTTTTTCTAGTCCCACAAGTTCAAGAACCTCATGGACTCTTTTAGATGGAATACCGTTTGTAGCCGCTATCCACTTGAGATGCTCCATGCAGGTATGTTTTTTAGCCCCCGATTTAGCCTCGAGTAGACTTCCAACTTCAGATAGAGAGCTTTTGAATTGCGAGTACTTCTTTCCATTAAAAAGAACCTCACCTGTTGTTTTCTGTGCAAGTTCAAGCATCATTTTCATGGTTGTTGTTTTTCCTGAACCATTCGGCCCTAAAAATCCGGTGATTTTTCCGTCAGGTACAGTGAAACTAAGGTTGTCCACGGCATAGGTTTTCCCATACTTTTTAGACAGGTCTTTTATCTCAATCACGTTTTGTCCTTGTACTATAATAGATTATCGACAACTTATTGTAACGTGAAGAATCATTTTTTCGCAAAACCATTACAGCGCACACGTAACTAATTGGAGTTTTCTATGGCAGGGGCTAGGCAAGCAGCTAAAAATCTAGCAGACAAGGCACTTGGAGGTTCTCCACGCAGAGGATCTCAGGGTTCTTCATCTAGAGGTAAAAAGTCATCGTCTAAGCCTACAGGAAAGTCAAAAATTACCGGCGAAGACAAACTTAAGGGAAAAGGAGAACTTCACGCTAATAAAGCGCGTCAAGACCAAGAAGCCATAGAGCGCGCCGTAAAAACTGTTTTAAGAGCTATCGGATGGAAAAAGATTCTCTACGGATTTGCTGCTGTTTTTGCCATCACTCTTCTGAGTATACCTCTATTTAGTGCAGGTGCCGTTGCGCAAGGAACATTAGAGGACATCCGATCTATTTTACCTTGGAGTGCCACAGACGAAGATAACAAGCTTACCGATGAGGATAAATCTGCTATTTCTGAGGCGATGCAGGAGGCAGGTAAGGACATAGATGGGCAAAGGTTGTTAGCTTTAACAGAGTGTATTAAGGGTAAAAATGGCAGCACTGATCCTATTCTTAGTAGAATAGCTGTAAATTCCGAGCCAGGAACTGACCCTCGTTTTATTGAGGCGTGGTCACTTTATGTAGCGTCTTCTCCTGAAGCTCGAGGTGCTGTTATCGCCCATCACCCTGAACTTCAAGACACAGCATCTGGGGAGGTCCCTATGTCCGCTGAGCAAATTAAGGCTTCACATTATCGCGTATATACTAAACAGGAAGTGATTCAATTATGGAATTACTATACGCAGCGAGGGTACTTCGATCCAGTAGAGTTTGTGCATTGGATCGCCCCTAATTCGCAACCCGAATTGTTCCGAACACAAATCCCAGCTGTTATGTGGGGATTGGGACAGAGAGGGGTGGTAGATATCTCTAATGAAGAGTTTTTAGATAGAATTACAGAAGTTTGCTATCCTGAAGGGTTGTAATTGGGGGATTTACTTGTTACTATGATACTGTTTTATTGATTCGTTACCTATTTGTGAGAAAGACTCCGCATGAAACTAAAGACCCTTGTCCCCTCAGCTGTCATCGCTTCCGGGATCGCTGTTGCTGGATTTTCTATCCCGAACACCTTCGCAGCGGATTCAGATCCCGCTGACGATCAATCATCAGTATCTTCTTCAGAAACCAAGGAGACTTCCGATTCGACTGAACTTAAGTACAAACCTAAAAATGCTCCAAAGGAAGCAAAGCTAGTTGAAGACAGAACCAAGATCTCTGACAGGAAGGCACTGCAGAGAACTGATTTGTCAAAGCTGATGAATGGACTTCAGGAAGAAAAAAAGAAGGCTGAAGAGGCCGATCGAGCTGAAAGAATCCGCATTCAGGAAGAAGAACAAGCACGTATTGCTGCTGAACAGGAAGCCCTTGAGCAAGACACATCCTCAGATGCCACCCAAAATGCCCCCTCCACTGAGGTAGCTCCAGTCAGTGACTATGGAAATGATGTTGTTGCGGCAGCTATGTCACGAATTGGAACCCCTTATGTCTGGGGCGGAACTGACCCTAGTGGATTTGACTGTTCTGGTCTAGTTCAGTGGGCTTATGCACAAACAGGTGTTTCCGTACCACGAGTTTCTTCCGATCAGATTTACGGTGGAACTCAAATTTCTGAAGATCAGCTTCAACCGGGTGACATCGTTGGCTACTATTCGGGAATTTCCCACGTCGGTATCTACATTGGTAATGGTCAGATTGTGCACGCACCGACTACTGGTCAGACTGTGACCGTTGCTGATCTTCACTCCGCCCCGATTTCTGGTATCGCACGGTACTAAATTGAAATAACCAAAGCGGTTATAGTAATTTGAGATCACTATTCCTTCTCGCGGTCTCTGTTACAACAATTTGTGGAGAACATAGTTTGAATCTCGCCTTCTCGGCCAAATATGCTGAGAAGGTTTCTTCTTTCTCTGACTATTGCTATAATTTAATTTTGAAATAATTTTTCAAGGATCATTATGCCACCACGTAACCGTAGAAGTAATTTTGTTGTTGAAAAACCGAAAAATAAGCACAAGAACTCCAACACCAAGAAGGTCATCGCCTTGGTGTCCATCATTATTCTAATCTTGGCACTTGTAGCCGGAGGCGGTCTTTTCGCTGTTAAAAAGGTGTTCGGAGCTTCACATAATGCAAAGACTTTTGAGCTTCAAACTCGAGTGGTTGATGAAGAGGGTAAGGTTGTAAGTTCTGGAAACTCGGATGAAGGCCCTATTGATGGAGCCACAGATTATCTTCTTGTAGGTGCGGACAGCCGTGTCGATATGCAGGGAAATCCATTATCGGCTGAAGAGGCAGAAAGACTTAAGGTGGGTAGTGTTGATACAACAAACACCGACGTAATTATGGTAATGCGCGTGTCTGAGAAAACAGGTGCTGCACGTATCATTTCTATCCCTCGAGATACGTATATCACCGATCGTCAGTATGGAAACACGAAAATCAATGCCGTTTATGGGATGCATCAAAGGGCAGCTTTGGATTCTTCGGGATCGCAAGACCCTGATGCTCAACAAAGAGCTTCTGATGCTGGTAGACAGGGGTTGTCCGAGGCGGTGGCTAATTTAACGGGTGTTACTATTGATCATTATGTGGAGATCGGGTTAGTTGGGTTTGCATTGTTTACTGATGCTGTAGGTGGCGTCGATGTGTGTTTAAATCAGGCTACTTCTGATGAAATGACGGGGGCTAGTTTTCAGGCAGGTCCGCAGACTTTAGATGGTGCACAAGCGTTGTCGTTTGTGCGTCAAAGGCACGGTCTCGCTAGGGGAGATTTAGATCGCGTGGTTCGTCAGCAGGCGTATATTTCAGCAATGATCTCTAAGCTTTCCTCGACAGGAACGTTGACTAATCCTTCTAAGTTGAAGGAGATCGTTAATGCTGTGGAGCGTTCTGTGGCTGTGGATTCGAGTTTGGATTTGTCCTCTGCGGCAGGAACGTTGTCTAAGTTGAATACTGATGATATTAAGTTTGATACCATTCCCGTTGAGGATATGGATGGTACTGGCGATAATGGTGAGTCTGTGGTGTCCGTGGATGTGAATTCGGTACAAAGGTTCTTTTCGTCTTTGCTTCCACGACCTGTTCCCAATTCGGATTCGTCGGAATCTACAGAAAAGAATGATAAGGGTGACAGCCCAGACCTTCCCAAAGATATTTCTGCTGTCGAGGCAGTCACCTCTGCTCGTGTGTATGCTTCAGGCAATAATTACCCCGAGGCTGAAAGGGTAGCCCAGTTATTAAGAAATGAAGGTATTGTGGTGACTGATACCGCTATGGCTCCAGATAGTTTGCGCGGTTCTAACGCTCAGATTTTGGTGCGTCAGACTAGTGGCGCGGCGAAGAAGGTGGGCGAAGTTACTGGTTTGCCAGTGAATACGTCGAGTGTGATTCCCTCGGGAATGATTGTAGTTCTAGTGGATGCTCCTGTGGCAGGCCAGGAGGTGAATCAGCAACCTGAGGTCGCAGAGAATCTTCCGAACGCTGCTGGGCCTGCTCCCGAGGGTTCTGGGGCTGGTTTGGGCGTGGAGTCTAATGGTGCTCCGTGTGTCAACTAGGTGTTGACAAAAATATTTTGTAGTGTTAGAATTAATTTGTAACGAATCAAGGAGTGACCTACATGCAATTCACAGCCCCCGAAGCCGACCGTGTCGAAACATACATCCAGGACATCAAGGAAGAAGAAGAAAAAGAGATCCTCAAGGTCATCGAGCATGTCCGTTGCAAAGACGCTTTTGGAGCTCGATTCCCCCCTCAACACTGCCGACGCTCTTCGAGGCCAGGTAGTGGAATCCGAGCGTATCCTTCGGGTTGTTAACCGAGACACCTCTGACGAAGAAAAGGTGGAAACCCTGCTGCTCAACTTTCATACGCTTACCCTCTCCGAAGTAAACCGCCCCGAACGTTTCGACCACTATGCTGCTGGACGACTCGGTGCCTATTACGACCTTTTTCTAAATGACGTAAAGTGGGAGTTTTAGCTCGAACACTTGACATACGAGAATAAACCTAGTAAACTATAGCACATGACTATTGAAGCACTCATGTTCCTTGCAGACATGCTCGCCAAGGCAGCCTATGGACTGACCTACGTCACAGCCTACTACGCACAGTTCGCCTGGAACTTTGTGCAGTCCTTCTAGACCCAACCCACAACACAAGGAAACACTTTTCATGGATCTCGATCTTTCCCACGTTAAAAACATCGCCCTTGACGGGGACGGAGTACTCTTTGACTATGTTCGCGCCTGCTGCGACAAGAAAGGAATCCCCCTCCGAGAACCCACACGCTACGACATGATTGAACCTGGACTCTTTGACTCTCGAGACGAGTGGAACATCTACCACACTGAAGCCATGGAAGATGCAGAAAACATCCCTCTCCTTACCCCCAATACTTATGAGTGCGTTAAGGCTCTACATGACCATGGCTACAAGCTAGCATTGATCACCGCTCGCCCCAACTTCGCTTATGATGGGACCTGCAAGGCGCTCGAAAAGAATGGACTAGACAAGTTCATCTCCGAGGTACACGTTTCCACCCACAAGCCGCAGCACCCTGAGTACCATATTCTTGTTGATGACGCGGGATATATTGCAGAACAGTTTGACGCTGCGGATACGCCAACTCAACTTATCATGTACGACCACGGCTACAACCAGCATGTTACCAACTACCCTCGAATTACTGACCTCGATCATCTCGCCCAAATTCTCCTTCGTTAACTTAATTTGGTACTGTTGAGTTCAAGGATCAAAATAAGGAGAAAATTTTATGCCAGCAGAGTGGCTTTACACCATTGACCTCGAACATGTTCCTAACGACTATCCTCATTCGGCACGCAAGATGCGTGGTTTAGCAGGAGGGGCGAAGCAAATAGAGAACCTCTCTTACAACGCTAAGGATTTCGAAGAGGACTGGAAGTACCTTACGTCCGAAGGTGGAGACTACTCGAACGAGTTTGACTCTATTGCTGACCGACTCGAAGCTGACCCAGAAGACGAGGATGCATTGACAGACGCAGAACAAACCATAAAGGAATTCTACGATTTTTGCGACAAGTTCCGAATTTGGGTGAAATCCTAATAGAGATAATTCCTCTCCAATACTCTTGGAGAGGATTTTCTATCTCCTGTTCAACTCGTCTCGCAGATCGGATGCCGCATTGTTCGCTGTGTCGTAGAAGTATAACCCCGAATCCTCCGGTATCTCAGGAAGATTCCACACAGCCTTAGCGAACTGAGACCCTGTCAACTCATCTGGAAAAGGATCGCAGAATAGATCATCCAAAATTCTCTGCCCATGTGAAGAAGCTAGGATTCTATTCAAGCGTTCAAACCCCAAAGGACCAATCTCGTCAGCAGTAAGGAATACCGGGCATTCACCTTCAATGAACCCGACATCCACAAAATCCCGAAAACCTGCATCAAAAAGAACAAAAACTACACCATCATGGAAGTCCTCTATGGTAGAAACGAGCCACAAAGCATCTTCTACTTCCTGTGTGTCCCAATAAGAGAACATTAGACACCTGCCTTTCGCAAAACCTCGGCATTAACGTACTCAACGAGCTGAGAAATACCCTGGGCTCCTAGTTGTTTTTCTCGCGACTCTGTCAGAATACGGTCGATGATGTGATCTGCGACATCAACCCACGACTGTTTGAGGTCTTGACCTTGTACACCACCCATGTCCGTATCGAAGTTGATTTCGTTAATTTCTCGGTCAGCAAGTGACTTCAAAGCTGGATGCATCTACATTCTCCTTAGATTTCTGATAACCTCGATTATAACAAACCAGTTGAGGAATTCCATGAATCAAATGAAGCCAGTTACAGCGTATATTGTTGTTATCGCCAGCGCCGTACTAGCTTTTTGTCTTTTAGCTGGAGGGTTTTATGTAGCAGCAAGCTCTAAAGAAGAGCCTAGTCCTCCTACTCCAAGACAAACCACGTCCACTACGCCTACATCAGCTCTTCCACCTCCTCCACAGCCTGTGCCTGTCGCCCCTCAGAGCGTAGGAAGGGTAAGCATAGAACACAAGGGTCAGGTTTTAGTTGATGCTGATTACGACTCGATGCCCTATGAACTTCCGCTCAATCCAGCAGGCCCACAGGAAACTATGACTAGGTGGGTGGAAGGGTTAGGGGTTTCGCCGCATGATGCTAAAGATGGAACAGTGTATCTTTTGGGGCATGCATGGGGGCAACAACAATTAGTGCTCAATCCTATTTCCGAAGCTATTACTGATGCAGCTATTGACGCACCCTCCGAGGTTGTTCCTTATACTGAGTTTGAGGCGCATAGGAAGTCTACTGGTGTGTTAAATGAGGCCACGGTGACGATGGACGATGGTCACGGTGGCCGGTACACGTGGGAGATTACAGATTCATGGCTGTCTCCTAAAGAGGACGCTTTGTATGATAAGGGGATTATGGACGAGAAGCGACCTGGTAGGATTGTGATTATTGCGTGTTCTGTTGATGGAACGAATGACTTGGGTTATAACACTATTATGGAGGGGTTTTTGAAGGAAGCATGATGCGGTCAGGGGAGGAAGGTGTTCGAGAAAGAAAAGAATCAACATGCACAACAAGGTAACACTTAGATTTTCTGGAGTTCAGGATATTGACCTAGAGTGTGACCACGAAAATGTCTTGCACAGGAGCGCTATAGTGTCAGTAATCGGGACAAGAGAACAAAGAATTATCAGTTAGTTTGATAAGAAGCCCTGACCTCTACAGGTCGGGGAGGCACACGGACAACATTTCTGTTACTATGATATCCGTAACGATCGTTCAGGCTCTCAATAGACATGTTCATGGTATATAATGAAAGCGTAAAATTACGCTACACTCACAAAATTCGCCCCGGAGCACAATGATACATACTACTGAATTGTATCTAGGCTCCTCGATGGAGTATTGTTTGGTGAGGACACGTCATTGGTAGCTAAGAAAGGAAAACCATGAAACTGAAGAAAGCAACGCTACAGACATTAAGCGTTGTCACCACTGTTGGACTTGCGTTAGGAGTTGCACCGGCGATTGCTGATGAGGGGGGGAGCAAAGGATCTTCCAACCGATAATGCGCAAAATATGGCCGGTGGAGGCGTGAACATTCACGCGGACAATACCTGTGTTGAGAAAATCGGAGACACCGCGCACGTGAAATTTGAAGTTCAGCACCAGCCCCTCATGCGGTCTTCTGATCACCACCGGACTGCCGCTGATGGATATATTGCTTTGCCGAAGTCTTTGAAAAACGTAAAGATTGGTATTAAAGCGGTCGCAGACAAGGTGGATATAAGAAAGACGGAGGAAGATTATGGCTACGATTGGGAGCAAAGATCTGTAATCTATGACACCCCTGTTGACATGCCTATCGTAGACTATGAAGATAATCCGAATCCTCCTGCTATGTTGGGTGGTTCTCCAGGGAAGATGAAAGATGATGGTGAGATCGAAGACGAGCGCGCTCGCGGGTATGTAGATCGGGGTTTCTCTAAAAAGACTGACCCTAATCCTAAAAAACCTGGAACAGTAATGGATCACTATTTGCCTACCGAGCAAGAACTTCGTGACCATATCAAGAAGTTCGATGTGCACATGCGTAAGCTATCGCCTACTCCCTACACAGGCGAGTACGGTGTACATGAATACGGAGGCCCATTTGCTATGGACATGGGCTTTGGTATGTGGTACGGAAACAACATTACTGACTACAATATCTACGAATTCGGTAGTGTTTTCTTCCCCACATCATTTGAAATCGAAGCAGATGTTGTCGTAGATCACGACGATACTTTTGTTACCGGAGCGGTATCTAACTTGGGGCAGATGCACTTCGATGAGGTTGAAGCAGGCGATGATGCAACGGGACTTGATCTAGAAGGGGGTGTCAATGGGTATGATGGGTGGTCACGTCCTGGATATTTGCCGCCCGCTATTCCGTCTGATCCGAAGATGATCGAAATCTATAAGGATAAGTTGTCGGATGCGGGGTTGGATATTTCTCCGCGTATCGCTCCAACTTCGGAGATGATCGGAGATACTAAGTATTTCCGTATTGGTACTGACATCCGTCCTTCTGCACGTGGAGATGCAGGATTCAGCCTCTATAAGCAGTTTTCCTTGGCGGAAAACCGTGCGGTAACCTACGAGGGCCAAGTGCCTCGTTCAGGTGAAGACGGAGCCGACATCACCGCTGCACACGTAACCCTGTGCCCGTCCGAGGAAACCCCGACGACAACCAAGCAGTTGATCCCGGAAACCGAGACTGAGACCCAGGATAAGGAAACCGAGACTGAGACAGCGCCAACGACAACCAAGCAGCTAACCCCGGAAACCGAGACCCCGGAGAAGGAAACCGAGACTGAGCCAACGGCGGAGACGGACAAGGAAGAAAAGACGACCACTACCCCAGCCCCCGTAACAACCGCGTCCCCAAACCCAGGAACGGAAACGACCACCTCCCCGGCCCCTTCCCCTGAAACCACGACCACCCCGGTTCCAAAGGAGGGTGGCAAGCACAACCTTGCTAATACAGGTGCCAGCGTGCTGGGTCTTGTAGGTGTAGGTATTGCCCTGATTCTCGGCTCTGCGTTCCTCTTGCGGCGTTCTCGTCGTAATAGCTAGCAGTTAGTACGCTCTTTAAGCGCTGACTGAAAAAGCGGCAGTCTCCTATTAAGGTGGTTGCCGCTTGTGCTGTACCGTAGGGGTAATTTGGGATATGGATAGTTTCCACGAATATGCTGCGGATGCATTCTTCTCCCAACTACCTCCGAACACGAAGACCAGTAACTGGGAGATCGTGAAGGGATTCCCCGAAGAGTAGGACAGGAACAAACCCGCTATAGGAAATATCTTCCTATAGCGGGTTCTACTCTTCCCCCTCTGTGCGTAATTGAAACTAAGGCTTCTTGTGGCCGTAGAACCGACTGGAGATCTCTTCCGGCGAGGGCCGTCCAATCTCCTTAATGGCAACAAACTCCTTGCCAGGGACCAGAGACAGGTCCCTATCCTCCTTAATCATATCCTCGAGTACATGGGTGTTAGATACTGCGGCGACTTCGACAAAATCCTTACGCTTCGTATTAGAGTTCCAGATTTGAAGGAGCAGACAAGAGTCGAAGTGGATGTCGAGACGGTTGGACAATAGGTAGGCAAGCGACTCAAGGAAATCGTAGGTGGCTTGTGCTGAGTTGAAGACTGCATCGTCAAGCTGAATTCTCACCTGCGCAGATTCCTCATCGACGATAAAGCTTTGTCCGAGACCGTCAAACAGAATTGTGTCTACCCCTACAGGTTGGGAGGAGGGCCCTTCATGCCGCGCCGTGTAGTTGGCAATGGCAGCAGCTGAGTGTACGATTCCAGCAATCAGTGCTTTCGTCTTTCCTCCTTCCTCCGCATACCTGTAGCGAACAGGGAACACGAGATGACCGCTCAAGGTTACTGGGGTAGTGGGTGTGGGGTTGTGGTCTAGTTGCATGTTGATCTCCTTGAATGCCAATTTAACTAAATTATAGATTCTTGTCATTTCCATGTCAACCCTAACTCGCACCAACCCCGCAGCTAAGAGGATGCATCCTCGAGTTGTTGATCTCTTAACTTCCTGGCTTGTGCATCTACACATTCTTTATCTACAGAGAACAAGTCAGGAAGTTTTTCTGCATCAACCTCCCATTCCCTAAACAATCTCAGCGCATAGCTGGGAACTAAAAGATTCCTGGCGAATACATCCGAATATTCATCGCAGCTGGTGTCCTCTGTAGGGCATACACTAGACTCCCCTTGGCAAATATCGCCTAGTCCTCGGGCAAAAAGATAGCGCCTCCGATTTGTGGAGACGTGTGTGCTGACGTAAATTCTTTCACCTTGATCATCTCTGATAACCACGCTGTCAATACCTTTTTTCAGGGGAGCTATGTAAGCCCCTATCCCAATAAGGTTGCAGATTGATACTGGATCTACAGGAAGAAAGTCCCGGTCCCAGGAAGATTCTAGGAGTGATTCGGCATCTAGGGGTGCATCTGTGTGCGGAGGGTGTGTCATTGTTGTATATCCTTTTGTGTTGTTTTCTTTCACTTTACGTGGAAGGGGGAGTTGTCGTCAACCCGATTGTGATACTATTGGGATTTGATTCCTCCCCACGGATAAATCCGGAGGATTCCTTTCTAGGACGCTAGAGATACCCGAGGGCTCTCTAGTCTTACACTGTCAACAAAAGTAGGGTTGAAACCAGCCCTATATTCCATCACAAAGGCAGAGTTCTTATCCCTGGGGAAAGAAAATCCACACTCTGTGCAATAAAATTGTCTTTCT
>QWCQ01000254.1_pt1 | contig 42881 bp, 41 predicted proteins | sample 1972701 | NCBI WGS metagenome assembly QWCQ01 (sample SAMN09866704, study PRJNA288562) | Human gut metagenome isolate pre4_stool, whole genome shotgun sequencing... | reverse complement strand
ATAATCACTTCCCCATGCGCCCCTTAGGATGGAAATCACCCGCTGCTGTTCTGATGGAATTTATCCGGCGAAGTGTAACATATGTTTGACAAACCTACACGGCATAGGCACACCGCCCATCATGGCACTGAGTACCTCTTCCATAGAGCGAAAAGTTGCCGGATGGGTCTTCGGCGCATTTTCCAGCGCATCCTGCTTCATCTGATCCGCACTGACGCCGAATGCATCCAGAATCGCCTGGTTCACGCGGGCGGATATCATGGTGCCATCGCCGGAGTGAAGGTCCAGACGATAACCCACTGCCAGATCTTCCACCTTGTCATGGAGATGTTCTGCAAGGACAGCCTCGTTATCCTTCTGCGGAATCAGCTCTGGGAAGAGCATCTCCTTTGCCTGTTCATAGCTGATTTCACAGTTTCCGATTCTTAATACATTGCTCATGTTCGTTACCTCCTTCGTTGTTTGAGCATAAAAAATCAGCCTCTCACGGGATGTGAAAGACTGATATGTATCATCAGCTATAAATTTTTATCAGCACGACATACGGGAATTTGTCTTCATGTATTACCACTTACCCTGCGGATCTTTCATATTCACAAGGATCGTTACTTCGCAGGCCCAGTCTTTCTGTAAGGCATCTTTCGTCCCTCTTAACCGCCAGTAATTGTTCCAATAATCCCTCCACTTTCTAGACAGCGGCTCTATTTTTATTCCAGAATCAAACTGTTTTTAGTCACGACCTTGATCTGGCCACCGCCAGCAATGACTCCCGCATCTCCGCACTTCGCAGCGATCAGGTGCTTTGCACACGTCAGGGTATCCATTCCGTCAAATGTTGTTATCGACGTCCGGTTTTCGTATCCGTCGCACTCGAAAGTCGGGATCTCATCGTCATATAGACGCTTATACCAAGGCTTTTCTTCAGCCTCATCAAGATCGTCCAAAAATACGATAAATACATTACCATAGAAACGAACTGCAATCACGTCCATCGTGTGGGTATTCTGCTCCGATTTTGACTCGTCATACAGCAGCACATCGCGAAACTCAAGCTGCAGCATATCATTTTCCATATGCCACCACTGCCAAGAGCCCACGTCTGAAATGGCATCAGCCAATATGTTTAAAGCATTTTGATTCATGCCTTTGCCTCCGCAAACTCCGATTTGATTATCTGTATCTTTGAATCACAGAACATCTTCTGCCAACACTTTCACGCTTGCCATGACCTCGTTCCATGACAGCTCACCAACAAAGAAAGAATCTTCCCGGAAGCTTTCCCACTGCTTTCTCATGCTATCATCCGCTTCTACCGTGGACAGAATCGTCCTAAAATCAGGAATCTGATCTATCGTATTTCGCTTTGCGCTCGTTGCGAGAAATGCCTTCTTAAGGATGTTTCTGTCAAAGGTTTCCTGATGACTGATCACATGGATATCGTAAAAGTCACGCATCCGTGTATTCGCCGTACCGCGTGCCATGATTGTTTCCAGCTTCTCCGTCAGCAGTGTTTCCATATTGTATGTCCACAAGAAAATCGCCCGATCCTCGAACATCAAATTGTAAGCATACTCGACCGCCCCAGGGGTAATGATGTCTCCGGTGGATATATCGATCTTGATCGCCTGCCGCATCTTATCCATTGTGGTTTCCAACATAAAACGGATGCCGGGATAGTCACGCTCTTCCATGATGTCCGTAACCTTGGTGATCTGGAATTGAACACCATCGGAGAGATCTATGGCAATAATATCCTCGACGATATTAACTGCGTTATCCTTCGTAAGGTTCAGCGATTTCACCGTGGTATCGATATCCATCGTCGCCCTCGTATCCAGACCGACGATGGCAGCCACCAGCATACCGCCCTTCAATATGAAATTGTTGCGGTATTGGGAACGAGTGATCCGCTCCAGGAATCGCTCCATAATGAAATTGCGGATCAGCGTCTGCGCTTTTTTTCTGTCTCCGCCGGAAAGGTTTCTGACTTTTGCTTTCAGCTGTATAGCCGTTCTGATCATAACATTACCTCCGTATATGTCCTCACGGCAGTCTCAATCTGAAATCTCTTTGCATACTCCATCAGATGATTCAGGTTCTTATGAGTGCTTACCATATATTCCTTCATCGCATACTGAAAAATATGCACATCCATCATATCCTTGTACCGAAGGATATCACAGATCGTCCGCTCCATATCATATGCACGGACTGTATTGCCAAAGCTCGTTTGTACTTCCACAACACCGATCTCATAGACGTCCGGCTTTACCTGGTAGACCTGAATGTCCTTCTTTCTCAAATGCGTGGAATTATATCCCGCCTGCACCGTCACACTCGTTTTATTTGGCTCCCGTTCCATCAGCCCATGCAGCATCAGCGCGGTTTCATGAGAGAAAATGATGCGGCTGTTGGATAGATAGAGCAGATACAGCTCATCCGGCCATGCGTCCTCTGCAAGATATACGCCATGCGCCACCCTCTCCATGTTCCGTTTGCTGACATAATCCGCAAGCGTCGGCTTGGAAATGCCGCTCTCCAGCACCTGTGAGGTGCGGAGATATCCGTTTCCGTTCTCTACAAGATTGTCTAAAACCTCAAACCGTGTCATTTCATCACCTTACTTTCTCGCTCTTTATAATATCTTAAGAGAGCGCAAAAGTAAAGAATTTTTTCTTGGAAAGTACGCCCGGTATGTATCGGGCAGTATGAATGCCGCCCTTTCTGCGAAATATTACAGTTCCGGCCGCCTTTCTGTTTACCTCTGCTGACTTCCTTATAAAATTCCATCCTGCTTTTCAGTTCCTTGTTCGGTACTGCCGATTTTTCATCCTTCCAGCTGTGCTTGCCATCCTTTTCACCGGCAAGCACAGACTTTGTAACGGTGGTACCGTCCGCAGGAACCTTCGCCCAGAGGCCTTTCCCGTACTGGCTCTCATGCACTGCTTTGGCAGGGAGCACGAAACTCGCCCAGGGAATGTGGTCACTGCGATCTTGATTGGGAATCACGATGCGCATCATTTCCAAGAAAGCGTGCAGATTCATTGCTGTGGGTGATAAGTGTCTCTTTTCCTGGCTGAGTTCCATTCTCCGCGTTTCTCGGATAAACTCCGTTAATTATGCTTTTATCCACTCGCAATCCTCTTTGCTGCCGTTAACTGCAATCAGAAAACCATCAGCGTACGTATTTCAGCTTCTTGTCATTGCAGAGTTTTGCCGGGGTTTTACGTAATTCCTTCCCCAGTTCTTCATACAACGCAATCAGCTGATCTCGCTCCTCGTCCGCCTGACGGCGATTGATTTTTGCCCGGGTATTGGTTCTCTTTTGTTGAATAGCTTTATATTCCGGGGTTAGCGTATACAGTGTTTTTACGTCAAAGGATTCCTTCAGCATTTCCACAAACTTATCCAACTCATTCAGATAGATGTTGGCAAGGATAGGCGAAATAATACCTCCCTGCGGACAACCGTTATAGGTTCCGTAATACTTCCAGTCCTCCATATATCCGGCCTTGAGAAAGACATGAATCAGATTCAGAAAGCGTACATCCTTGATTTTTCTGCCGATGATCTCCAACAACACTGTATGGTCAATGTTGTCAAAGCAGCCCTTGATATCACCCTCAACAAACCACTTGGCACCGATAAACTCGTGCTTCAGCTGTGACAGCGCTGTATGACAGCTCCGTCCGGGGCGAAAACCATGTGAGAAATCCGAGAAGATTGGCTCATACACCGCTTGTAGAATCATGCAGATAACATCCTGAACCAGTTTATCCGAAAAGGTGGCAGTCCTAATGGACGCATCTTTCCGTTGGCTTTCTTGATATAAGTCCGCCTGACTGGGTTCGGTGAATAGGTGCCGTTCTTCAGAGATTCTATGATTCGGGTTACATAGTCTTTACTGAAACCGTCTGCTGTATCTTCGTTGACTCCCTTAGTCGCAGTGCCATCATTGGCGTAAAGGTTCTGATACGCAACATAGTAGATGTCAGGGCAAAGCGTATATCGAAACAGCTTCGTGAATATTTCGTCATGATTTTTAATTGAGTTCTCCTGTAACTTGGTTAAAATCTCGATTGTTGGTTTCGTTGAGGCATTCCTCCCTAATCTAGGATCAGTCTTATTATTTTCAGTCTGATTTTGATTAGTTTTATTTCCTGGTGATTTGCGAAATTCTTGCTTTTCGATTTTCACATCTCCTGAATTTTGATTTTCAAAATTCAGGCTTTTTGATTTTGGATTATTCTGTGGACGGACTTTGGAAAACTTCAGAACATAGATCAAAAATGGTTTCCCCAGCCCCTGACGTTTCTTCTTGATCAAGCCTGCTTTTTTTCTCCAGTTCAGCAACAAGCTTGCAGGCTTTCTGGCTTCTGCAATGCATATCCTCCATCACGTCCTCAATTGTATAAATGATGTATGCCCGATTCATCGCATCGAACCAGCCATTCTTTATGGACAGAGAGAGTCGATCCAGCATCAGACCGTACAGCAGCTTCGCTTCGGCCGAGACATCCTTGAATTGATCACTGGTGATCAAAAGCTTCGGTATCCGGTAGAACTGATATTGCTCTGCATCTTCCGGGCCATAGAAGTAATCAAACTCCATCTGCGTTCCTCCTTCCGGAGTTTCTCTGTAAATGAAAAATGAACGTTTACGTACTGCGGAAATGCAGTAAATAAACGCCCATAATCGGTTCAATATTCGCTTGTCTATAAGTCTTCGATTTTTGTGCCTACTGTTACGAGTTCTATTGCTATGACCACCCGGACATACTTTTAGAGGCGTTTTCCGCGCTTCGACCAGTCAGTCTCTCCGAAGGTGAAATGCTCGTAAAAGTGCTTAAAATCAAGGATTTCTACGAGTTCTGTTTTTGTAGCAACGCTACCGCCTCCACATGATACGTCTGTGAGAACATGTCAACAGGCCGGATTTTTTCGGTTTTGTAGCCTCTTGTTTTCATGTAGGCCAGGTCTCTTGCCAGGGTCGCCGGGTTGCACGATACGTAAACAACGCGCTTCGGTTTGACGCTTGCAATGGCGTTCAGGACTTTTTCTTCACAGCCGGCCCTGGGCGGATCGATAACAATGACATCGGGTTTTATGCCGCTTTGCAGGAGTTCCGGCAGTTTGTATGCCGCATCGCCGCACGTGAAATGGGCATTGCGGATGCCGTTGTCTTTCGCGTTTTTAACGGCGTCGCGAACGGCCGGTTCGACGATTTCTATGCCGTATACGTACCTGGCCTGTTTTGCCAGGAAGAGGGTGATCGTCCCCGTGCCGCAGTAGACGTCGACAACCGTTTCTTTGCCGGTCAAATTCGCATAGGACAGGGCCGTTTCGTAGAGTTTTTGTGCCTGTTCGCTGTTGACTTGGAAGAAGGATTGGGCCGATATGCGGAAATTCAGGTCACCGATGGAGTCGGAAATGGTCGGGCTTCCGTATATAACTTTCGTCTTATTGCCCAAGATGACGTTCGTATGGCGCGTATTGATGTTTTGCATGACGCTCGTAAGGCCCGGCACTTCTTTGCGCAGCATGTGTACGAGGTCCTTCATATGCGGTACGACGGGCACGGCCGTGACGATACAGACCATGATTTCTCCCGAATGGACGCCCGTTCGTCCCATAATATGGCGGACAATGCCCGTTCTCCTGTCTTCATCATAGGCAGGAATCTTATAGTCCTTCATCCACTGCCACACGACGGGAATGATTTGATTATTTCCGTCTTTTTGTATGGGACAGGCATCGATATCAATAATGCGATGAGACTTTTCGGCAAAACAGCCGATGTGAACGGTCTTCTTTTCGCCCCCTACGGGAAGCTGCATTTTATTTCTATAGTTCCACGGCCGCTCGGAACCCAAGGTCGGTAAGACGGGAATATCCTTCAGCTTACCGATATGCTCTACGGCATCCTTCACCTGTCTCTGTTTTTCCGCCAGCTGCCCTTCATAAGAAAGGTGCTGCAACTGACAGCCGCCGCAATCGGCATAGACCGGACAAGAAGGCTTCACGCGATGAGGTGAAGCCTTCTGTATGCTCTCCGGCCGGCCGACGGCATACTGCTTTTTTACGTACGTAATGCGTGCCGTCACGGTTTCTCCCGGCAGGGTCCCGTCGACAAAGACCGTGAAGTTTTCCACCCGCCCTACGCCTTCACCGCCCGCACCGAGCCTTACTATATCAATGGTATATGTTTTCCCTTTTTCCACAGGGGCCTTGAATTTCTCCGCCATGACAACTCCCGTCTATCCTTCTATGACTTCCCCGATTACAGGCTCTTCTTCTACGTTGTTGCCCGCTTCAATGTGAAAGGCCTTACGAATGCGTTCCTCATAAGGCCTTATATCTGTACGTGCCGCAGCATAGACCGTACAGAGCGGGTCCCCTTCCGCTACGGTATCGTAAATTTCCTTATGAAGGGCAAGACCCGTATACAGCTCAATAGGGTCTTCCTTGTGATCCCTGCCGGCGCCCAATTCCATGGCAACGGCTCCCAGGCCGCGTCCGTCGACGGCTGTAACGACACCGCTCTTTTCGGCTCGTATTTCACGCGTATTGACAGGCTCCGTCAGAGGGCGTACGCCTATAAAGGACGCATCGCCCCCCTGGGCTTCCAAAAAATCTTTGAATTTTTTAAGTCCCGAGCCGTCGTCGACATGAGCCTGTAAGATAGCCTTGCCTTCTTCTACGTTAGCCGCTTTTCCGGCGGCCTTCAGCATGTAGGCACCTATAGTGAGGACCACTGCCGTCAGCCTCTTACCGCCCGTCCCCGAAAGGACCTGAACGGCTTCGTCGATTTCCAGGCCGTTGCCGATACTCATGCCCAAGGGCGCATCCATGGACGTAAGGACGGCCGTCGTCGGTTTTCCGGCAAGTTTACCGATACGCACCATGGCCCGGGCCAGTTCTTCAGCTTTCTTGCGAGTTTTCATAAAAGCGCCGTCGCCGTATTTTACGTCCAGGACGATGGCCTGTGCTCCGCCGGCCAGTTTTTTGCTCATTACGGAACTTGCAATAAGGGGAATGCTCTCTACCGTTCCCGTTGTATCACGAAGAGCATACAAGAGCTTGTCCGCCGGCGCCAGTTCCGCCGACTGGCCGATGACGGCGATGCCGATTCGATTCACTTGGTTAAAAAATTCGTTTTTTGTCAAGGATATGCGAAAGCCCGGCACGGATTCCAGCTTATCCAGAGTGCCGCCCGTAAAACCCAGGCCTCGACCGCTCATCTTGGCTACCTTTACGCCTGCCGCCGCCACGAGAGGCGCCGTAATGAGGGTCGTCGTATCGGCGATGCCGCCCGTGCTGTGCTTATCTACTGTAATGCCCTTTATGGGCGACAGGTCGACGACTTCCCCCGAATCGCGCATGGCCGTCGTCAATGCCGCCGTTTCTTCATCACTCATGCCTTTAAGATACACGGCCATGAGCCACGCCGCCGCCTGATAATCCGTCACGTTTCCCTGCGTATACTCTTTTATAAAGCGGTTGATTCGAGACGCGCTGTGCTCTTTACCGTCCCTTTTTTCTTCTATAAAGTCTACGGGCCACATAGTCTACCTCAGTTCTGCCAAAAACGACGTGCCGAATGCCAGCGTCCCCGCGTCAAAATTATCCATAACGGTCTGTCCCAGATCCGCATAGGTTTTGCGCGTTCCCAAGTCCGTACTTTGCGTAAGGCCCGGGCTGTACACGACGAGGGGGACTTCTTCACGCGTATGGTCCGTGCCCGCCGCCGTCGGGTCGTTGCCGTGGTCGGACGTGATCAGGAGCAGTTCATCTTCCCGTAGCTGCGGCAAAAATCCGCCCAACATGGCGTCGAAGTCTTCAAGGCATTTCGCATACCCGGCGGGATCGCGGCGATGACCGTACATGCTGTCAAAATCGACGAAATTGGCCATGAGAAGCCCTTCCGTGTCTCTGTGACGCAGGAGTTCACGTGTCAAAACCTCCATGTCTTCCTGATTGTTCGCCGTGTGGTAACTTTCGGTCAAATCGATATGAGCATAAATATCGCCGATTTTACCGACACCTACGACAGCATACCCCTTTTCTTTTAAATACGAAAAGACCATCTTTCTGTCGGGCAGGCGGCTGTAGTCCTGTCTGTCGCCGGTACGGACAAATTTTCCCGGTGCGCCCACAAAGGGACGGGCAATGACGCGGCCCACTTCATACGGGCCGACGCATACTTCCTTACGCGTCACTTCGCAAATGCGATAGAGCTCGTCCAGCGGGATGACGTCCGTATGGGCGGCAATCTGAAAAACGCTGTCCGCCGACGTATAGACGATAGGATTACCCGTCTTTATGTGTTCGGGACCGAGGCGTTCAATGATTTCCGTTCCCGACGCCACTTCATTGCCGAGCCAACCGCAGCCGGTCTTTTCCGTAAAGGTGTCGAGCAGCTCCTGCGGAAAGGCGTCATAAAATACGGGAAAGGGATTTTCCACGGGATTACCCATAAATTCCCAGTGTCCGCTCGTCGTATCCTTGCCGTTGGAAATTTCCCGCATTCTGCCGTATGAGCCGACGACGGCCGTACCGGTCGGGCGGATATGGGCCGCCTTTTCCCAGCCGAGACGGCGCAGGTTCGGCACCTTGAGTCCGCCCGGTACAGCTTCATCAATATGTTTCAGCGTGTCCGCACCGGCATCGCCGAAGCGGTTCGCATCAGGCGCGCCGCCGGCGCCGACACTGTCCGTAACGATAACGACAATCCGTTTAAATTTCATTGTCCCGCCTCCTTCACAACAATCCGGGTATATCGAAATATTCAAATTAAGCAGCTACTGCCGACGATCCCCGCCGCCGTCTTCTTTTTTAACAATGCCGTTATCTACGCCCGGACACTGTTAAAGAGATATTTTAATATGTTAAATCCTTTCTCCAGCTCTTCCACACTGTCCGGCGAACAGACGGCCACGCGCAGGGCGGATTGTTTTATCATGCCGCCTACGAAAAAGCGTTCCGCGCAAAGCACTTCCAGCCCATGTTTTCCGGCAAGCCTTTCAAATTCATACCCGCTCCGTCCTTCCGGCAACGGTATCCATTGAAACAAAGCATGCGGATTGTCGGACGTATATTCAGGAAAAAACGTATAATAAAGAGCGTTGCGTTCTTTTGACAATTCATTTTTTCGTTTAATGATTTCTTCCGCATCCCCGCTCAAAATAAGTTCATCGGCAATTTCAGCATTAAACGGCGGGATGTGGACATTTATACTGTTGAAAGCGAGCAAAATCTCTTTAATAAAATGATCCGGCACGACCATATAGGCAACGCGCAGCCCTGTAAATAAAGCTTTTGACAGCCCGTGCACGTAAACCGTGTTCTCAGGGATCAGCGTAACTAACGGAGGCAACGGATTGCCGCCTGTAAACGCATATGTATCATCTTCAATTAAAAGAAGCCGATACTTCACGATAATTTCAACCAGAGCGGCCCGCCGCTTCGGGCTTAATGTGACGCCGGTCGGGTTATTGGACACGGGAATGAGGTAGATACCCTTAATCCGGCACTGCCCGCACTTTTTCAGCAGATCATCGGGACGTATTCCTTCATTATCGGACAGTAAGGGCACAAGCTCAATCTTGAACCGATGAGCCAAGGCAATAAAATTTATATACGTGAACGAATCCACAGCGATTTTATCGCCCGCCTGAAATACGGTCAGAAAAAGAAGTACCAAGGCATTCTGCGTTCCGTAAGTTAAAAAAATATTTTTTTCAGAGACGTTAAGAAAATATTTCTTCAACCAATACTGGGCCGTTTCTTTAAACCGCCCGCCATCGGCAACTGTATTACCTCTCAACAGTTTATCAACAGACTGTCTTTGCAAAAGCCGTCCGGCCGCGTCGGATACTATGGAATTTAATTGCCTATACGGCCGCAGATTCCCGAAAGGAATAAGCGACCTGTTTTTCAGTAATCCCAGCGGCGTTACTTTATTGGGAGCTACAAAAGTCCCCTTCCCGATAACCGCATAAATAAGGCCTTTTCGCTCACAGATTTTAAACGCTCTCGTAACGGTGCTTAAATTAATATCCAGGAAATCCGCCAATTCCCGCTGCGGCGGCAATTGCGTCCCGGCACTCAAATATCCTCCGGCAATATCTGTTTCCAAGAGCGTAGCCAGGCTAAGATACAGCGGTGCCTGCAACCGTTTTTTATCAGGTTTCCAGGTCATGGGATAATATTCAAACGAATTGACCGGCATGAGTCTTTCCTCTAAATTGTCCTGCCTACAATTTTACGGGCACGGAAAAAACAATTTCTCTTTATAATAACAGTAATAGAATTGTACGCCTAAATTGTATCATACCGAAAAGGGGAAAATAAATGACCGATTTAACCGAAGGAAATGAATTAAAGACCATACTGTACTTTTCCGTCCCTATCTTTCTGGGAAACATATTTGAACAGTTATACAATGTAACGGATGCCGCCATTGTCGGGAATTTTATAGGTACGGAAGGTCTTGCCGCTGTCGGCGCCGGCGCTCAAATAGTCACGTTAACCGTATTTCTTTCCACAGGTATTTCAATCGGGGCAAGCGTGTTTATTTCCCGGCTCTACGGCTCGAAGCAATTTGAGGATATGAAGGAAGTGCTTGACACAAATTTGATCTTTACGGTACTGTTGGCCTTTATTCTGACCGTTTTAGGGATCCGCTGTTCCACAATCTTTTTAAAATGGTTAAGTGTCCCTCCGTCTCTGTTGTCCGATGCGGATACGTACTTAAAAATTATTTTTTCAGGACTGGTCCCGCTTTTTGCGTATAATACGCTGGCTAACAGTTTAAGAGGGGTCGGCGACTCCAAAACACCGACTTATATTCTAATAAGCTCCGTCTGCTTAAACGCTTTTTTGGACATCATTTTTATTGCCGTGTTCCGTTACGGCACTGCCGGCGCCGCCATAGCGACCGTACTGGCCCAGCTCTTTTCTTTTATCACTTGTTTACTCTACATGAATCGAAAATATCCGAAACTGGCGCTCCATATATTTCACTTAAAATGGAACCCGAGGAAATTATGCTCATCGTTAGCTGTCGGCATACCCGCCATGCTGCAGCAAACTTTTATCGGTTTCGGCTTTCTCGTCATTCAATTTCTGGTCAACAGTTTCGGAACAACGGCCATCGCGGCGTATACGGCGGCCTCTAAAGTAGATACTATCGCGGAAATGCCGGCCGTAAACCTCGGACAGGCTCTGATGAATTTTACGGCGCAGAACAACGGCGCGGGGAAACCCGAGCGAATCCAAAAAGGAGGGAAGAACACCTTAGTTCTTTCAGTCATTATATCTGTTTGCATTTCGATTATCGTTTATATTTTTTCACCGCTGTTCATCTCTATTTTTGACCGGAATGCGGCAGTTATACAAATCGGCCGGCAATATTTGCATATCGTGTCCGTCTTTTACTTAATTTTCGGCGCAATGCAGGTGCTTAACGGATTATTACTGGGTTACGGGAAATCGGTACTGCCTTTGATCGCCTCCATCACCACATTCTGTCTTCTCCAGGTTCCCCTGGCCGTCCTGTTATCCCGCACCTCACTGGGTTTTAACGGCATCTGGCTGGCCACGCCGTTCGGCTGGACGGCAGGGTTTCTGATGCGTTTAATTTATTTCCGCCATATTTCAAAAAAATAAGCCGTTTATTTTACCGCCAGTTATGATACAAAGCCGTAACACGACTGTCCGGCGTTTTCCGCCTTTTATAATCCGGGTAAATACTTACGCGCCTTCTGAAAGCAGGCAATGGTCTTGGCATCGATGATTTCGTCGGCGTCGATCATGGCTTCCACTTCCTGCGGCGTATAGTATTCGATATTCATAAATTCATCTTCATCAAGATGCTGCATTCCCTTTTTCAAATTCCGGGCAAGATAGAAATAAATTTTTTCATTACAGAACCCGGGTGATGTGTAACTGTAGCCGAGTGAGATGAGTTCTCCCGTAACGCCGGCTTCTTCTTCCAGTTCACGGGCGGCGCAACAATCGGGTGATTCACCGTCCCGGTCGATTTTTCCGGCCGGGATTTCCAGCATGACCGTACCGGCGGCATAGCGATATTGGCGCACAAGGATAATTTTACCGTCCTCCGTTACCGGCATGATCGCGCAAGCTCCTTTGTGCCAGACCACCTCACGCGTCGAGGTCCTGTCCGTCCCGTTAATGCGGACCGTATCCACTGTCACATGCAGGATATTCCCGTCCATAATTTCCTTACGCTCTATCATTTTTTCACTGCTGATACTCATTTTTTATTCCCCTCTGTAAAAAAAGACGCCTGCCGCAGTACATATCATACTGCAGCGCGCCTTTTTCAGCTCTCCTATTTTCCCGTGCTGCCGATGCCGCCGGTACGTATCCCCGCGGCACTGTCATCGTCAACAGTAAGGTATTTCATGAAAATGCCCTGGCCGATACGTTCCCCCTTTTCAACGTGGTACGGTGTATCTGCCGTATTGTAATACGCAATCATAATGTGCCCTTCATTGTCGGGATTGTTGTAGTAATCGCTGTCTACGATACCCGTACCGTTTGCCAGCATAAGCCCCTGCTTGAAGGCCAGTCCGGAGCGGATGAAAATCGACAGGTACTCGTCTTCTTCCATATACGCTTTCAATCCCGTCGGCACGACCGTAACCGCATGCGGCACGAGGACGACGGAAGCGGCCGCTTCCAGGTCATAACCGGCGCTGGCTTTTGTCTTACGCTGAGGGACGGTAATCCCCCGGCCGGCATAAGCCGTAACGATTTCAAATCCTCTTTGTCTCATAGCTTATCTCCGATGCCCGTTCCTGCGGTCACCGCGATCATTGCGGTCGCGGCTCTTGAAATCACCGTCTTCACCTGTAAGCACAACCTTGCGGGAAAGATTGATACGGCCCTGGCTGTCGATTTCAACGCATTTAACCATGATCTCGTCGCCGATGCTGACGACATCCTCCACTTTTTCGACCCGCTCAACGGCAAGCTGCGAAATATGCACAAGCCCTTCCTTCCCCGGCAATACTTCAACAAATGCGCCGAACGTCATAAGGCGTGTAACCTTGCCGAGATATGTCTGTCCGACTTCAACATCTTTCGTCAGGCTTTCAATCCAGGCCTGTGCCTTTTGACCGCTTTCGCCGTCAACGGAAGCAATATATACGAGGCCCGAATCGTCGATATCTATTTTCGCACCCGTTTCTTCCGTAATCTGCTTGATTATCTTGCCGCCGGGCCCGATGACATCACGAATCTTGTCGGGGTTAATGTACATTGTAATAATACGCGGGGCATAAGGAGACAATTCCTTGCGCGGAGCATCAAGGACTTCCAGCATCTTATCCATAATATGGAGACGGCCTTCATGGGCCTGTTTGAGCGCCGTATCCAGAATTTCACGGCTGAGGCCTTTAATCTTGATGTCCATCTGGATAGCCGTTACGCCCCGTTTGGTGCCGGCAACTTTAAAGTCCATATCGCCGAGAGCGTCTTCCATACCCTGGATATCCGTCAGGATCGTAAAATCGTCGTCTTTCGTAACAAGCCCCATAGCCACCCCCGCGACGGGAGCCTTGATGGGGACACCCGCATCCATGAGCGCCAGGGTCGAACCGCAGACACTGCCCATGGAACTGGAACCGTTCGATTCAAGGACCTCCGAAACGACACGGACGGCATAGGGGAATTCTTCTTCCGACGGCATAACCTGTACAAGCGCGCGTTCAGCCAGCTTGCCGTGGCCGATTTCACGGCGTCCCGGTCCGCGGGAAGACCGTGTTTCGCCGACACTGAAAGAAGGGAAATTATAGTGATGCATGTAACGGCGGTCCGTTTCCAGGCCTACGCCGTCGATATGCTGTGATTCCGACAGGGGAGCGAGCGTGGCAAAACTCAAAATCTGCGTCTGCCCGCGCGTAAAAAGGCCCGTGCCGTGCGTACGCCTGAAAAGACCGGCTTCACAGGAAACGGGACGCACCTCATTGACTTTACGGCCGTCCGGACGTATTTTATCAACAGCTATCATGTGGCGGACGATTTCCTTGATCATCTTTTGCGTAACCGCGGCCACATCGTTTTGATTATCGGGATATATGGAGGCGAAGTGCTCATAAATGTCCGTCTCAACGGCATTCATTTTTTCTTCCCGTTCCATCTTATCCGGCTCAAAGACAGCGTCCTTCATCTTTGCTTCGCCGTATGCATGTACCGCTTCCGCAATATCGGCAGGAACTTCTTTTTCAATAAATTCCTGTTTCGGTACGCTGATCTCGCCTAAGAAGGACAGCTGGAATTCGACAACCTTTTTGATTTCTTCATGAGCAAACATGATGGCGTCGAGGATGTCCGCCTCGGGAACCTCTTTGGCGCCCCCTTCAACCATGAGGACGGCGTCCTTTGTGCCGGCTACGACGATGTCCATATCGCTGGCTTCACTCTGTGCGACTGTCGGGTTAATAACGAGCCGGCCGTCCACGCGGCCTACGCGTACGCCGGCGATCGGGCCGGCAAAGGGAATATGTGACATGCAAAGAGCAACGGAAGCGCCGATCATGGCGGCGATTTCCGGCGCGTTGTCGTGGTCGACGGCAAAGTCATAGGCCACGACGTGCACATCGTAACGATATGTCTTCGGGAAAAGCGGCCGGATCGGACGGTCGATGAGACGGGCAAACAATGTTGCCGATTCGGGCGGCTTGCCTTCCCGTTTGATAAAACCGCCGGGGATTTTACCGACAGCGTATAATTTTTCTTCATAGTCCACTGTCAACGGGAAAAAGTCCGCATCTTCACGCGCTTCTTTTGCCCCTGTAGCCGATACGAATACGGCCGTGTCACCGTAGCGGACCAACGCGGCGCCGCTCGACTGTTTTGCCAGTTTGCCCACTTCAACGGTGAGCGGCCGGCCGGCAAAATCCATTTGGAATTTCTTTTCTTCCATTCCCTTTCCTCCTTAGAGCTTCTATCCAAAAAAGAGGCTGATGGTCTATACATCAGCCTCATTTCGTGCAATTATTTACGCAAATTGAGTTTTTCGAGAATAGCGCGGTAACGTTCCAAATTATGTTTTTGCAAGTATGCGAGCAAGTTACGGCGCTGACCGACGAGTTTCAATAAGCCGCGGCGGGATGCATGATCCTTTTTGTGGCTGCGGAGATGTTCCGTCAGATAAAGGATACGGCTCGTAAGGAGCGCGATCTGCACTTCCGGAGAACCCGTATCATTTTCATCCGCACCGAATTTGGTAACGATAGCCTTTTTTTCTTCTGCACTTAACATTATAATTCCTCCTATTAAAACAGAACCTTCACAAAGTACTGCGTGTTCGTCGGAGTGATCGACCCACCCGGTACCCGTATGACAGGAATCATTATAACACTACAGGCCGCTCCTGTAAAGAAAGAACCTTGTTTTCGCACGGTCAACGCAGCTTTGCGCCTAATTTTTCCTGTAATTCATCAAAGATGCCCTGAATCGGTTCCTGAATATCCTCATCCGATAACGTCCCTTCCGCCGATCGGAACGTCAAGGCGAAGGCAAGGCTTACGTAACCGCGCGGCACCTGTTCTCCCGCATACATATCAAAGAGGTGTACGCCTTCCAGGTTTTTGCCGCCCTTTTCGCGAATAACGGCAAGTATATCTTCATGTCTTGTGCTGATCGGCACAAGGACCGCCAGATCGCGTGTAAGCGCCGGGAATTTGCCGACTTTATGGTAATCCGGAATAAGGTTGACGAGAGGCAGTATATTCTTCAAATACATTTCAAAAATATATACGGGGCCGGCAATATCATAGTTGTCGACAGCTTCGGGATGAAGTTCGCCGAAACGGCAGAGAACCTTGCCGTCTTTCACGTATTCCGCAGCCTTGCCGGGATGAAGGGGCGCATAGTCGGAAATCTGAAGTCCCGCTTCAATGCCCAAGCTGTCTAAAACGACTTCAACGAGGCCTTTCACATCGTAAAAATCGTAGTCTTCCGCCGTATACGGCCAGTTTGCACGGTGGCGTTTACCGTAAATAAGGCCGGCTACTTCCGTTTCTTCAGCCGGGAGTTCCGTAATCGGCAACGCTTTCGGACGATACGTCGCGGCAATTTCATAAATACCGACGGCATCATTCTTCACCGCCTGGTTACGGACGAGCACCTCCATAAGGGACGGCAACAGCGTCGTACGCATGAGCGGGAATTCTTCCGTAATGGGATTTAAAATCGGAACGGCCGTATAGTGTACGTTCCCTTCCTCAAAAAGGAGTTTTTGCAATGATTCATTGTTCATAAAGCTGAAAGTAACGGTTTCATTAAGGCCGCTGCGGCTGAGGACCGACGAAATATGCTCACGGACGGCATGTTCAAATCCTTCCTGCCCTTCAGAAATATTACTGAGCGGACGGGTTGATTTAATGCGTTCATAGCCGTAAATACGAGCCACTTCTTCGGCAATATCGGGCATTTCCGCACAGTCCACACGCCAGGCCGGGACTGTTGCCGTCACGCTCTCACCCTGCACTTGCGTCGTAAAACCGAGTGTTTCCAGAACGGCAATCATTTCTTTTTCTGAAATATCCGTGCCGAGGAAGGCATTGATCTGTTCGGCCGTAAACGGGATCCGGCGCACCTCCTGCGGGTGTACGTATTCATCGACGACGCCGGCGGCCACTTCGCAGGCGCCCGTTTCCTGCAAGAGCTGAGCTGCCCGGTCCAGGGAGTGTACGCACCCTTCCGAATCGAGGCCTCGTTCGAAACGGGCCGAAGCTTCCGAACGAAGGCCGAGCGCGCGGCCGGTCTTACGGATACTCGAACCTTTGAAAGAAGCGCATTCCAGGACAACCGTCGTCGTGTTTTCCGTCACTTCCGAATCAAGGCCGCCCATAATACCGGCTACACAGGCGGCTTTTTCAGCGTCCGCAATGACAAGCATGTCCTCCGTCAGCTCACGCGTTACATTATCCAATGTCGTAATTTTTTCACCCTTCCCGGCACGGCGGACAATGAGTTCATGGCCCGCCAGTTTATCATAATCGTACGCATGAAGCGGAATGCCGAATTCAAGCATCGTGTAGTTCGTGACATCAACGATGTTATTAATCGGACGCACGCCCGCCTTACGCAGGCGCTGCTGCATCCAGAAAGGCGACTTGCCCACTTTCACATGATAAAGAAGACGCGCCGCGTAACGGGCGCATAATTCGGGGGCGGCGACAGAAACCTTGAGCTTGCCGTCGATTTTTTCACGGCCTTCGGCAACGCGGGTCTTCGGCACGCGCGCTTTTCTGCCGCTCAAAATGGCGAATTCACGGCTCAGGCCGACCATGCTGAAACAATCGGCACGGTTCGGCGTCAGTTCATATTCATAAACGATATCGCGCAGGCCGGTCTGTTCGACGGCATCCACCCCGAGAGGCGTGTCTTCCGGGAGAATCCAAATGCCCGTACGTTCTTCCGGCAAAAGCAGGCTGTCGTCAAGCCCCAATTCATGGGCAGAACAGAGCATGCCTTCCGACAATTCACCGCGGAGCCTGGATTTTTTTATTTTCACGCCGCCGGGCAGCACTGCACCGTGTACGGCAACGGGAACAATCTGCCCTTCGCGGACATTCGTCGCACCCGTTACGACGGTCAGTGCTTCAGTCCCCATATCAAGAGTACAAATAACGAGCTTATCCGCATTGGGATGAGGCATGATTTTCGTAATCCTGCCGGTAATAATATTCTGAATATCCCTGCCCCAGTATTCCACTCGTTCGACGGGAATCCCGGAGACGGTCAGCACGTCCGCGAATTCCTGAGGCGTGCGGCTCTTATCTATTTCTACATAGTCCTGCATCCATTCAAGTGAACTCTTCATCTTCCGTACCTCCTAAAACTGATTCAAGAAACGCATATCATTTTCATAGAACAGGCGCAGGTCATCAATACCGTACTTGAGCATGGCAATGCGTTCCACTCCCATACCGAAGGCAAAGCCGTTCACCTTATCCGGATCATAGCCGTTCAAACGCAATACATTCGGGTGCACCATACCGCAGCCGAGGATTTCGAGCCAGCCCGTATGTGAGCAGACACGACAGCCTGCACCGCCGCACATGACGCAGGAAATATCAACTTCCGCACTCGGTTCCGTAAAAGGGAAGAAACTGGCACGGAACCGGACATGTGTCTGCTGTCCGAAAATTTCTCTGAGAAAGTCTTCCAGCATGCCTTTCAAGTCGGAGAAACGGATATTTTCATCGACAATAAGCCCTTCCATCTGATGGAATACGGGCGAGTGAGTCGCATCATAATCCCAACGATAGACTTTGCCGGGAACGATGACCTTGACCGGTTCATTCGGGGTATGAGCCTGCAGTGTACGGGCCTGCATCGGCGACGTATGCGTCCGAAGGAGGATTTTTTCCGTAATGTACATGGAATCCTGCATGTCCCGCGCCGGATGGTCATCAGGAAAATTGAGGCACCGGAAATTGTAGTAATCATCTTCGATTTCAGGACCTTCGGCAATGGAGAAGCCCATGTGCAAGAAGGCCTGCTCCATTTCCCGGCGGATCAGATGCAGCGGATGTTCATGCCCTATGACAGGTTTTCTGCCGGGCAACGTGATATCAACTGTCTCCGCTTCGATTTTTGCCGCCATGGCCGCAGCTTTTAATTCTTCCATCTTTTTGTCCAGACATTCTTCAATAGCCTCCCGTGCCGTATTGACCATCTGGCCCACCTGCGGCCGTTCTTCCGGCGAGAGGTCCTTGAGTGTCTTCATAAGGGACGTGAGTTCGCCTTTTTTTCCTAAATATCTGACGCGAATATTCTGAACGTCCTGCAAGACGGTGCTGTCATTAAGTTGTTCATTAACGGCCGCTTTAATTGCTTCAATCGTATCCTTAATCATACAATACCTCCTGAAAAAATAACGGACCTCCGCCCGGAAAGGGGCGAAGGTCTCGCGGTACCACCCTAATTGTATCTCTTCTCTTCTATAACGGGAAGACCCGCTCCGCCTACTGGTCGGTTCAGCAAAGAGCTCAAAAGGGAATCATATGACCTATCGTGCGGCACTCTCAATCATTGATGCCGCTTCCTGTAAACGATATTCCGTCATATGCTGTCTTTCTCATAGCCGTTTATTCAAATTAATATATGTATTGTATCAATAGAGCGTTTTATTTGCAATAACCAATCGTTGAATCTGGTTTGTGCCTTCATAAATCTGCATAATTTTCGCATCGCGCATATATTTTTCTACAGGATATTCTTTCATATATCCGTAGCCGCCCATAACCTGCACGGCATCGACGGTAACCTGCATAGCCACATCGGAGGCATTGCACTTGGCAATAGCGGCTTCACGGCTGAAATCCAGTCCCTCGTCTTTCATCCAGCAGGCGCGTTGCACAAGCAGGCGCGCACCTTCAATCTTCATAGCCATATCGGCAATCATGGCCTGAACCATCTGGAAGGAGGCAATCGGTTTGTCGAACTGTACACGTACTTTCGCATATTCCGAGCAAGCGCGGAAAGCCGCTTCAGCAATACCGACAGATACGGCGCCGACGAAAGGACGGGCCGCATCAAGCGTGTTCATGGCGATACGGAACCCCTGGCCTTCACGGCCGAGCCGGTTTGCCACAGGCACGAAGCAATCCTGAAAAATAAGTTCCGTCGTGTTGGAAGCGCGAATTCCCATTTTATTTTCAGCTTTGCCTATTGTAAAACCGGGCGTTCCCTTCCTGACAATAAAAGCCGTCAAGCCCCGAATACCGCCGCCTTTGCGCGTATTGGCGAAAACCACGAACACTTCGGCAAGAGCGCCGTTGGTAATAAAGCACTTCGTACCGTTTAACAGGTACCCGCCGCCGTCCTCCGTCTTACGGGCCTGCGTCGACACGGAGCCCGCATCGGAGCCCGTACCCGGTTCAGTCAACGCAAAAGCGGCCAAGTGGTCGTTGTTGATGATGTCAAAATACCGTTTTTTCTGGTCATCATTGCCGGCAATAATAACGGGATACGAAGCAAGTGCATTGGCGGCGACAGTCGTTGCCACGCCGGCACAGCCCTTGCCCAACTCTTCATAAATGGCGGCAATAGTAACCGCGTCAAGGCCGGAACCGCCGAATTCTTCGGGGATAGCAACGCCGAGCAAACCCTGGGCTGCCAGTTTATCCAGCAAGCCTTCGCGAAGCGCTTCCGTTTCGTCCATTTCCAAGGCGTACGGTTTGATTTCCTTTTCCACCAAATCACGCACGACTTTGATAATTTCCTTTTGTTCGTCGTTATAAGCAAAATCCATGTCGTTACCCAACCTTCCGTTTTAAATACTACTGTTCACCCGGTTTCTTCAAGATGTAAAACGATGCGCGCCCTTTGACGACAATCCGGCCGTCAGCGTCATAAATGACCGCTTCCGTCAGATTGGTATCGTCGCCTTCCCGAACAACAGTCCCTACACCGCGGATACATTCACCGGCACGTACATGCCGCACGTAATTCATGTTAATTTCCAATGTTGTCACACTGTATCCCAGGGTACGGCAGCTAAATCCCATGAGCGTGTCACAAAAAGCCATCATCAATCCCGGTGCGGCGACGCCTTTGGCATCACAAAAGCGCTGCTCGACAGGGAAATCTATCGTTACTTCACCGCCGTTTAAATCCGCGACCTGACAGGGCAAATTCTGAAAATACGGAGTCCCGTCGTATATTTGTTTGAGCGTTGCCAACAGGATACGTTTCTCTTCAGCAGTCAATGTTTTTAAGGCCATTTTTCATTTCCTGTTCTTCCGGTGACGAGAAATGTTCCCTTGCCGTGTGCCAAATAGCGATTTTTATTGTCATAAAAATCGCAGAGGAGCACCGCTGTCGTACGGCCGCAGTGAATCGCCGCCGCCCTGACGATTATATCCGTACCGGCAATCCCCGGCCGCAAATGATTTAAGGACATATCAAGCAATCTGACCTTCCGGCCCGCCATGAGACATGCTTTTTCCATAGCCGACGCGGCCATGCCGTAAAAAACGCCGCCGTAAAGGGTACCGTTCGGATTATCCCATGCCGAGCCGTTATTATGAAAAACAAGAGTTACGGCCGTCTCGTCGGCTTCCTCAATATGAAATTCCATATAGCGGTCAAAAAAGCTTTGCTGCCGGTCGTATTCCGCCGCATTTAGTGGGCGAGTCATAAAAAAACATTGCCGCCTTCCTGCAAATATTATAAATACGTTTATTATTTTACTATAGCCTTCTTTGTTCGTCAAACACGAAAAAGGCTTAACTGTCCCGATTATGACACAAAAAAGAACTGCCGGAGCAGTTCTTTTCGTAAAACACGCCTGACCTGGTTTTTACCCCCACACTCGCCTGCCGGAGGGTTCGCTCGTAAACTGCCGTTCCCCACTACTGCCTCTCTCGCTTTTCGCGGCAGGTCTTACTTCTAGGCCGCACTATGATCAGGCCCGTATCGGAGCCCTTACGTGGATCGCTTTGCCTGCGGCTGGCATCGACTTTCAACCACAGCACGTGTCAGTTTATTATAACACATTTACACTCATGCCCGGAAAGAAATATATTCCTAAAACTTATCCCATAATGAAAGGCCTGCTAGCCTTTACAAAAGAACAACATACAGAACCGCTCTCAAAACAATCGCACGGATCAGATTGGCGGAACCGTTACAGCAGATTTTCGTTTACAAAAATCCCCCTGCCGTATATAGCAAGGGGACAGTTCTTTCAAACTTATTTCGCATAGTCGACCATACGTGTTTCTCTGATGATGACAACCTTGATCTGACCGGGATATTCCAATTCCGCTTCAATACGTTTCGCCACTTCGTGGCAGAGAATCGTGCAATCGTCTTCATTTAATTTTTCCGGTTTTACCATAACGCGGATTTCTCTGCCCGCCTGAATAGCAAAACACTCTTCTACGCCGTCAAAGGATTTGGCGATTTCTTCAAGTTTTGCCAACCGCTTCAGGTAATTTTCCAGCGTTTCACGACGCGCTCCCGGCCGTGCCGCCGAAACGGCGTCGGCTGCAGCAACTAAGACAGCTTCCACAGACGTTGCTTCTTCATCGCCGTGATGGGAAGCAATACAGTTGATTACGGCCTTTGATTCGCCGTATTTTTTTGCAACATCTATACCGATAGATACGTGTGTGCCTTCCAAATCATGATCCAGAGCTTTTCCGATATCATGAATCAAACCGCCGCGACGGGCCAGGTTGACATCAACACCCAATTCGGCCGCCATAATACCGGCAAGCTGCGATACTTCAATGGAGTGCCGCAGGACGTTTTGCCCGTAACTTGTACGATAACACAAACGGCCCAACGTCTTGATCATTTCCGGATGCAATCCGTGTACTCCCGCTTCATACGTCGCCTGTTCACCGGCTTCACGAATCTTCTGACTGATTTCTTTACGGGCTTTTTCCACCATTTCTTCAATGCGCGCCGGATGAATCCGTCCGTCGACGATGAGTTTTTCCAAGGCCAGGCGCGCCACTTCGCGACGAATAGGATCGAAGCAGGAAAGGATAACCGCTTCCGGCGTATCGTCGATAATCAAATCAACGCCCGTAAGGGTTTCGATGGCACGAATATTACGGCCTTCACGGCCGATAATACGGCCTTTCATTTCATCATTCGGCAGGGATACAACGGAAACCGTCGTCTCCGCCACATGATCGGCGGCACACCGCTGGATGGCGAGAGAAATAATTTCGAGGGACTTCTGCTCCGCCTCTTCCTTCGCTTCTTCTTCAAGACTCTTGATAAGCTGAGCCGTTTCATGTTTTATTTCATTTTTAACGTCGGCAAGAAGCAGTTCTTTAGCATCGTCATAAGACAGTCCGGAAATACGTTCCAACTCTGCCAGCTGCTGTTCGTGCAAGCGGTCGATCTTCTCCTGTGCCTTAACGACTTCCCCCTCTTTTCGGATGAGGGATTCTTCCTTTTTTTCGATAGAATCCGTTTTCTTGTCCAGGTGTTCTTCTTTTTGGAGCAGACGGCGTTCCAAACGCTGCAATTCGGAGCGGCGTTCTTTATTATCACGTTCCGCGTCAGCGCGCAACTTGTGGATTTCCTCTTTGCCTTCCAGGATAAGTTCTTTCTTCTGAGCTTCTCCATCTTGCTTAGCCGCGCCGATAATACGGCTTGCTTCCGCTTCAGCACTGCCCAATTTGCTTTCCGCAATCTTCAGACGGTAAAAGTAACCGGCGCCGAGACCGATAACACCGCAGCCTACAGCTGCGACAATAACTTCCGTCATTATAAATATTCACCTCCTTTTCACAAAAAAAGCCGAACCCGTGTCCGGCTTTTCTAGGATGAGAGTCTCATAATTTCATCATTTTTCAAAAAACCATCATGATCGCATATAAATACCAGTATAATGTACCGGTCACGTTTATTGTAAAATTTTTTCACTCTTCTGTCAAGGTAACAAAGTCGGCCAAAACGGCTTGTACAGCCGTTATCGAAAACCCCCGGTTCTGTAAAAAACGAGCGATTTTCCGTTGATCCGCGCCGCCGTTTTTAAATGTTTTTCTCGTCAGGGCGAGGGCCGTCGCCGTCTCGTCAAAAGGTTCCCGTTCGTCCGGAACGGACAGATCCCGCAGACGTAATCTGTTGCAAATATAGGCATGTCCGTACTGCGCTTTTTTTACATAGTAACGGTAAACTGCTTCAGCCAGCCTTTCGTCGTCAATAAACCGCTCTTCTTTGAGTTTTTCTACGACTTCATCAATGACGGCTTCCTGCATCCTGCGGCGCAAAAGCTTGCGCCGCAGCTCGTTTTCGCTGAGAAAACGCACGTTCAAAAGACGTAACGCCGCGCCGTAACATTCTTTATATTCCATAGTTTTATTCGGCGTCATCATCAAGACGGGGCTGATCCGCCAGAACTTCGTCAAACTTTTCCGGTTCCGCCACGAGTGTATCACGGATAATTTGCTCGATTTCTTCCGCCACTTCGGGATGTTCTTTAAGGAACATTTTTACATTTTCTTTCCCCTGTCCGAGCCGTTCACCCTTATACGAGTACCAGGTACCGCTCTTTTCAAGGATTTCCATGGATGATCCTAGATCAAGAAGCGTGCCTTCTTTGGAAATGCCGGTACCGTACATAATATCCACTTCACAATTGCGAAACGGCGGGGCCACTTTATTCTTGACCACTTTAACGCGCGCTCTGTTGCCCATGACGTCGCCGCCGACTTTAATCGCCTCGCCTTTACGTATTTCCATGCGAACGGATGCATAGAATTTCAGAGCGCGCCCGCCTGTTGTCGTTTCGGGGTTGCCGAACATGACACCCACTTTTTCACGAAGCTGGTTAATGAAGATAACAATGGCTTTTGACTTGGCAATGATACCTGTCAGCTTCCGCAGCGCCTGGCTCATAAGCCGCGCCTGCAAACCGACGTGCGAATCACCCATTTCGCCCTCTATTTCCGCTTTCGGCACAAGCGCCGCTACGGAATCGACGACGATAATATCCACCGCGCCGCTGCGGACGAGCTCTTCCATAATTTCCAGAGCCTGTTCGCCGTTATCGGGCTGAGAGATAAGGAGATCCGCCGTATCGACGCCAAGATGGCGGGCATAAACCGGATCAAGCGCATGTTCCGCATCAATAAAGGCCGCTATACCGCCGGCCTTTTGCGCCGACGCGATGGCATGGAGCGCCAAGGTCGTCTTGCCGGATGATTCGGGGCCGTAAATCTCGATAACGCGGCCGCGCGGATAACCGCCGACACCGACGGCCAGATCAACGGCAAGCGACCCGGACGAAATAACTTCCAGATTCATTTTTTCCGCCAAATCGCCAAGCCGCATAATCGCGCCCTTACCGAAATCTTTTTCAATTTTTTTCATGGCATTTTCCAATGCCGTCTGCTTCGCTTCCATATGGTTCCTCCTTACGAATGTTCCGACAGATACTGCAAGACATAGAAGACAGCCTTCATGGCCGCCCGTTCCTTAACTTCGATTCTGTTGCCGGGAAAGATATTCTTATGCACTGTCGTCCCCCACGGTCCGTCAACACCTATATACACAAGGCCTGCGGGCTTTTCAGCCGTACCGCCGTCGGGACCGGCAATACCCGTCGTGCTGACGGCAATGTCGCTATGGTAAAGAACACGGCTGCCGCGAGCCATTTCGGCAGCCGTTTCTTCACTGACCGCCGTATAAAGACGCAATGTTTCTTCCGATACGCCCAATACGCTTACCTTGACCCTGTCCTGATAGGTTCCGGCAGAGCCGAGGAAATAGGCCGAACTACCGGCAATATCCGTTATATAGGAACCGACGAGACCGCCTGTACACGATTCGGCGCCGCTCACGGTCAGGCCTTTTTTCAGAAGGACGCGGCCGAGAGCCGCCGCAACGGACTCATCGTCATAGGTAACGATGACATTCGGCAAGCGGCTGCACAGTTTTTCCCGCATCGGCAGGACAAGCGCTTTTGCCGCCTGTTCATCCGCCGCTTTTGCCGTAATGCGCACTTCCACGAAGCCGATACGCGCATACATGGCGATGGTCGGATTGGACTGCTCTTTAACGAGATCCATAATCGTGTCTTCAATGCGCGCTTCACCCATGTCGTAAATTTTCATATACGACGAATAAATATATCCCTGCGAGCCGAAAAGACGCTGTAAATACGGCTTCACCCGATAGTCGAAGACCCAGCGCATTTCCGCCGGCGGACCGGGCAGGTGGATGAGCAACTTGCCGCCCTTATAAAGGGCCGTTCCGGGTGCCGTACCGGCGCCGTTCTCAAGGACTTCCGCCCCTTCGGGAATCATGGCCTGCCGGCGCTGATTACCCGTCAGATCCCGTTCGGGATGCCGCAGCTTGATCCAGGAGGTGACGGTCTGCATGACATCCTCACGAAAGACAAGAGACACTTCCATGACTTCGGCGCCGACAAGTTTCGTCATATCGCCCTGCGTCGGTCCCAGACCGCCTGTAGTAATCACAATATCTGTGCGTGCCAAGGCGGTTCGCAACACACTTTCCATGCGGGCGGGATTATCGCCGACCGTGGTCTGATAGACGACGGAATACCCCATCTGGTTGAGCTGCTGCGACAGATAGCGCACATTTTCATTTATAATTTCACCGAGCAGGAGCTCCGACCCGGTTGTTACAAGTTCAACCAACAATTTTTTTGCACCTCTGTTCATACCCGTTCGGCAATGACGTCATACGCAAACCCCTGGACGACTTTAACGAGAATAATGTCGCCCGCATTCAGTTCCTCGCCGTTTTCGACATAGGTCAGGCCGTCCACCTCGGGGGCCTGAATATCCAAACGTCCCACGGCCTGTAAACGGCCGCCTTCTTCTGTCAGTTCTTCCACGATAAAAGGATGAACCGTTCCTTCCAGTTCTCTGTTGCGTTCTTCCGAAACCTTCGCCTGAATTGCCATCAGCCGATGGTACCGTTCTTCTTTGACTTCTTCAGGAACCTGGTCCGTCATCTTGGCAGCCGGCGTGCCTTCTTCCTGTGAATAGGTGAATACGCCTACTGCATCGAACTTCGTCCGTTCCACAAAATCACAAAGTTCCCTGAATTCTTCTTCCGTTTCACCGGGAAAGCCGACGATAAAAGTGGAACGAAGCGCAAGTTTACGCCCCCGCTGCGTCAATTTCCCGACAAGTTTCAATACGTCCGCCTTTGTATCACGACGATTCATGCGTGTCAGGACGTCCTGCGAAATATGTTGAAGCGGCAAGTCGACGTAAGGACAGATTTTATCTTCCTTAACGATAAGCTCCATCAGTTCATCCGTAAAATAATGCGGATAGAGATAAAAGAGGCGAATCCATTTGACGCCGTCAATTTTAACAAGCTCTTTCAAAAGCTCCGCCAACAAGGACTTACCTGCCAAATCGACGCCATAGCTCGTTGTATCCTGGGCGATAAGATTGATTTCCTTCACGCCGTTTGCAGCCAATCGTTTCACTTCCGCTACAATCGATTCTGTCGGACGGCTGTAAAGAGGCCCGCGCACATGCGGGATGATACAAAAGGTGCAGCCGTTATTACAGCCCTCGCCGATTTTAACGTATGCGCTGTACACGGGCGTCGTTAAAACCCGGCTCGTATCCTGGTCGTAAAGGTGGCTTACGTCATCCATAAAACAAGCCCGTTTACCCGTTTTTGCCGCCGTAACGGCTTCCCAAACGCGATCCCATGAACCCGTCCCCAAAAGGGCATCCACTTCGGGCAATTCTTTCATTAATTCCTGTTGATACTGTTGACTGAGACATCCCGTGACGATGAGGATTTTACATCTTCCTTCCGTCTTATAACGGCCCGCCTCAAGAATTGCCTGAACGGACTCTTCTTTCGCCTTTTCGATAAATGTACATGTATTGACAATAATGATATCCGCATCGCGCATGTCTTCAGTCATGCTCATGTGATGATCCCGTAAAATCCCGAGCATGACTTCCGTATCAATCAAGTTTTTTGAACAGCCCAGGCTGACAAACGCTATTTTCTCCATTAACCGTCCCTTCCGAATCTGATCGTCCGTATCCACCAGTCCTGCATGGCTCTGCGGTCTTTATCATTATAATGCTTCACCGTTTTGAAAAATACCGGTCCCTGTTGCTTCGAATCGGCCTGCACGGCAATAGCGCTGTTGGCAAAATTGAACTGCATGCGATTTTTCCGCAATACGTCCGCCGCCTCAAGAGAAAGAAGCCAATCAATAAACTTGCCCGTTTCTTCTTCGTCGGAGCACCATCTGGTCGCCGCCGCACCGATAAGCCAGTAGGCCGTGCCGTCCTGCGGGTAAACCACAAAAACGGGCGCACCGTCGAAACGATATTGACGCGCCGTCACGGCATCGACAACACCTGCCTGCGCTTCGCCGCCTGCTACGCGATGCATGACGGGCGCCATTGTCTTAGAATAAGCGCCGATACGGGTCTGAAGACTGCGGAAATAAAGTTCCGCTCTTTCCTGCCCGTGAAGTTCCACATATTCACAAAGGAAACTGCCCGCAATATCTGTCGCCGCCAAATCGGGAAAACTTATAACCATATTGGCGTCAGTTAAAAGATCGCTCCACGTATTGATATTACTGCCGCCCATATTATAGTAATCACGGTTAATGACAAAGACGAGCGGATCATACCAAAGGCCGATCCAGGCACCGGCAGCGTCCTTTAATTCATGCGGCACTTCATCCGTTACATACGATGTATACGGAATGAACGCCCCTTGAAGACGGCCTGCATAAAGTGTGTCCTCCGAAGCAATAACCGCATCGGGAAGCTGATTTTCCTTCGGGTTTCGGATAGCGCGCTGTAATTCATCTTCCGTCATGGTCATAATATAGGCGCGTAACCCCGTGTCTTTGTAAAAGGCCGCCGCCAGATCCTGATTAACTTGTCCGGGCATATCCGAATAAACGACGAGGTGCCGTTCTTTCTCATACATTTCCCGGGCAGCCAGCTGTTGTTGCCGTTCCTGCTGTATGTACACGCCGGCCCAGAGAACGGCGGCTATAAACACTATCATCCCTATAAAGGGGATATATCGTTTCATTCGTTCTATCTCCTGCATATATCGTTTCGAGAAGCGCTTTCACGAGTATTTTCATCCTGTACATATCGACTTCAGTCGTCACGCGTCCTTTGTACCGTTATACAACAAATCCGATATGCCGTTCTCTTTCTTTCAGATACTTACGGTTTATAACCCCGGACGCCTGTGATATACGGTCCATCTCTAAAAAATAAACCGCGCCATAAGCAGGATAAAGAGAACAAGGCCGCCGATAATGGTAATTTCGGGCCATCTCGTCTGTTTACGGCGCCGTTTTCTCCCGGCCGCCGCAAACTTCGGCGCACCGATTCTGCGCCGTTCGGGTACGGGCGGCTCCGGGGCCGTATGACGAAGATATGTTTCAATCAGTTCTTCTCCGTCCAGTCCCAAAAAACCTGCATAGGCCCTGATGAATCCCTTTACGAAAACCGCACCGGGTATGCTGTTGTAGTTATCCGCTTCCAGGGCCGACAGATACTCCATCTTGATGTAAACCGCGGCGGAAACTTCCGTCAATGTCCGTCCCTGCGCTTCCCGCTCGCGCTGCAAAATTTCACCTATTGAAGACAACTCCTCCGTCCTCCGTTATCTTTCCCCGCCTGAATCAGTGCGAGAAATATTTAGCCTGTACCTGGTCGGGCGTCATCAGAATATCACGAGCCTTACTGCCGTTGGAAGGCCCGACAATCCCCATCTCTTCCATCGTATCCACCATGCGGGCGGCACGGGAAAACCCGATGCGGAAACGGCGCTGCAGCAACGAAACCGAGGCTTGCCCCGTTTCCATGACCATCATGATAGCCTTATCCATGAGCTCATCTTCAAAAAAGTTACGGCCGCCTTCGTTATGTGAATCTTCCCTTTGTGCCGCTTCAACGGCTTCATTATATTGCGGTTTGCCTTGCGCTTTAATATATGCAACGACTTCATCAATTTCACCGTCGGATATAAAAGCGCCCTGTACGCGTACCGGTTTCGACGCCCCCATGGGATAAAAGAGCATATCGCCCTTGCCGATAAGTTTTTCCGCACCGGCCATATCCAAAATTGTACGCGAGTCGATCTGGCTGGATACGGCAAACGCAATACGGCTCGGCACATTGGCCTTAATAAGGCCCGTAATGACATCCACGGACGGGCGCTGCGTCGCCAGGACGAGATGCATCCCGCAGGCACGGGCTTTTTGCGCCAACCGGCAAATAGAGTCCTCCACGTCACCGGCTGCGGCCATCATAAGATCGGCCAATTCATCGATAATAATAACGACATACGGCATGGCTTCCTGCGGTCGGAGTTCATTATACCGTTTAATATCGCGGGTCTTCGTCAAGGCGAAGCGTTTATACCGATCATCCATTTCGCGGACAGCCCAACGCAAAATATTGGCGGCCTTTTTCGGATCCGTAACAACTGGCGTCATCAAGTGAGGAATCCCGTTATAGTTTGAAAGTTCGACCACTTTCGGGTCTATTAAAATAAGCTTAACGTCTTCCGGGCGCTGCTTGAAAAGAATGCTTGAAATAAGCGTATTGATGCACACGCTTTTACCGGAACCGGTCGAACCGGCGACGAGCATATGAGGCATTTTCGTCAAATCGGCAACAACAGGCGTGCCGGCAATATCCTTACCGAGACCGACGGGAACGCCGCCCGCAGCATTCCGGAAAACTTCCGTATCGAGAACATCCCGCAAACATACGGGCGTAACTTTTTTATTCGGCACTTCAATACCTACTGCCGCTTTACCGGGAATAGGCGCTTCAATACGGATACCCGTAGCCGCCAGTTTCAAAGCGAGATCGTCGGCAAGATGAACAATCTTACTTACCTTGACGCCCGCCGCAGGTTCCAGCTCATATCTCGTGACGGCAGGACCGCGGCTGGCCGTAAGCATTTTCGCATCAATATTGAAACTCTTCAAAGTATCCTGAAGAATCCGGGCATTCTGCCGCACTTCATCACTGAGCCCCGCTTCATGGGAAGAGCCGCGATGCAGGAAAGAAACGGACGGCAAACGGTATGTCTTTTCTCCTGCGGCCGTCGGTACGGCGGTCTGCCCTGCCGGCCCCACCTCCACCGTACCTGCCGTAAGTTCCGACTCAAGAGGTTTCAGGCCTTCAAGCAGCGGTGGCACTGCGGGAGCGCGGGGCGGCACGGCGGTATACGCGGCCGGTTTCGTCCGGTCCACAACCGCTTCGACAATGCCGTTGCCGTCATAATCCGCCGTTTCCGGGGCTTCTTCCTCATCTGCAAAGCATTCCTCCGACTCATACCCGCGGTCGTCACGTTCCGCCCCGATACCCTCATCGGCCGCAGCGGCGTAATCCGCCGCCTCATCGCCCCGTAGCGTGCGTTCGTGTGAATCAAAAGACAATTCGCCGGCGGACGACACTTCAGAAACGGCGGACATCGCCGTCCCGTCCGGAGAATTGTCAAGAGCGGACTCTTCCCGCTCAATATCAAAAATTTTCCGGTCTTTACGCTGCTGCCAGGAATTCTGTACAGCCTGTGAAGCGGTTTGAATGCCCGTTACGGCTTTTCCGGAAATGCGCGCCACTTCTTCCGTCGTCACTTCCTGTGCAAACGCTACGGGCTTTGATATGGATACCTTTTTCCAAATCATGAGAACAATAACAAGCGCCCCGAAAAGAACGAGTACAGCCCCGAAAGAGCCCAGGGAACCGCGCAGAAAGGAGGCAGGCACGGCTCCGAAAAAGCCGCCGCCGAGACGAAGGGACCCGGGCAGGAATTCTTCCCCCTCTCCCGTAAAAAGAAGATGCCAGAGACTGAGCACAAGTTCGCATGACAAAGCGCCCATTACCCAGTTTCCGGTAAAGGGCAAGGCCTTCCGTTTTACAATATATTGCAGCCCCGCTATAATCAGTGCGACAGCGACGATAAGCCGCCCCGTCCCGAAAATATAAGCAAACACATCGTCAAGGGCATAGCCTATTTGTCCCGTATCCACCCCGACCATACCGACGGTCAGAAATATACCCGCTACTAAAAAGACAAGACCGAGGATTTCATACTTCAGCCAGGGTGTACCGCTCTTTTTGCCGCGCCTTGCCGCACTTTTCCCCGTACTGCCTGCTGCGGAGCGTTTTTTCGCGGCAGCCGTCGTGCTTGCGCTGCGCCGTTTACGTTCGGCCAACTTCTTCACCTACCAACAGTAATTCAACCTTTATAAACAGGCTTTCGCCCGTTCATTTGTTTGGTTCCGTGACCATATAGAAAGCCGCCAAGCTAACTTAGCGGCCGCATAATCAACGATTACGATTCAAAAAAAAGCCCCACCATGCCGTCTATAACCGAGTTTTGAGCCTGCCGAAGCAGGTGGGTGTCCTCCTATAGAGCTCAACAGTCCAGTAAAGGCATTGTCTTACCGAAATAGAGTCCGGACCCCCTATGTAAAGGTGTTGGTTCAAAACTTCGAGACCATTTACGTACACAGTAGGGTTTTCTCTTGCATTCAGTATACCAAAATCACCAAAAAAATCAAGTCATACCGCCTCCTTATCCATATCCATGCTGTATATGGCCCGAAGGGCGGGAGATATACTTATTCGGACGGCCTCAGAATATGGCATTTCATATAGGGACGAAGTACTTCCGGAATGATGACGGAGCCGTCCTCCTGCTGATAGTTCTCCAAAACGGCCGCAACTGTACGGCCGACGGCAAGGCCCGAGCCGTTCAACGTATGCACGTATTCAGGCTTGGATTTCGCATCACGACGGAAACGGATATTGGCACGGCGCGCCTGAAAATCTTCCGTGTTCGAGCAAGACGAAATTTCTCTGTATTTGCCCTGAGCCGGGAACCATACTTCTATATCGAAGGTCTTGGCCGCAGAGAAACCGATATCGCCGGTGCAGAGGCAAACGACACGGTACGGCAGGCCCAGCTCCCGCAGAATCATTTCGGCATTTTCCGTCAGCTTGTCAAGTTCATCATAGCTTGTTTCGGGAGCCACGTATTTTACCATTTCCACCTTGTGGAACTGGTGCTGACGGATGAGGCCGCGCGTATCCCTGCCGGCGGAACCCGCTTCGGCGCGGAAGCACGGAGTCACGGAGGTAAAGTAAACGGGCAGTTCGGTGCCGTCAATGATTTCGCCGCGGTAGTAGTTCGTCAAAGGGACTTCCGCCGTCGGAATCATGAACATTTCCTGTCCTTCGATACGGAACATGTCATCATAAAACTTCGGCAGCTGTCCCGTACCGATCATGGAATCGCGGTTGACAATATACGGCGGAATAACTTCCGTATATCCGTCCGTTTCCGTATGGCGGTCGAGCATAAAATTATACACGGCACGTTCCAGACGGGCGCCGGCGCCGAGATAAAAATAAAAACGCGAGCCGGCTACTTTACCTGCCCGTTCGGCATCGAGAATGCCGAGATGTTCACCGATTTCCCAGTGATTTTTAGGGGTAAAGGAGAAGGCCGGCGTTTCCCCCCATTTACGAACTTCCGGGTTGTCACTGTCATCTTTGCCGACGGGAACGGACGGATGGCACATATTCGGAAGCATGAGCCGGATCTCCAGCATCTTGTCTTCCGTTTCTTTTACCCGGCCGTCGAGGGCGGCTATTTCATCGCCGAGCGCTTTCATCGCCGCGATTTTTTCGCCCGCATTTTCTTTACTGCGCTTTAAAACGCTGATTTCTTTCGTAACCTCATTGCGGCGGCTCTTCATGGCTTCCACCCGGCCCAGCAACTCGCGGCGCCTTGCGTCCAATTCGATAAAGGCGTCCACATCGACACGGGCATTGCGATTCTTCAAATTCGTTTTTACGGCTTCCAAGTTTTCACGTATAAATTTTGTATCCAACATCGTTTTACTGTTCTCCTTTCACCTGACAGCTTTTTATAATCCTTTTTGTTCGATTCCGCTGAACAGATACCCCAAATGGCTCGTCGAATTAAGCAGCACCAGACGCCACAAGCCGTTTTTCTCTTCCAGCACGTTGATGCAGGCGTTGTCCTGCTTAATCTGCCAAAAACACTTTTGCGACATGCCGAGAAGGTCGCAGATGATCGCTTTGTTGACGGCATCATGAGCGGCTGCAAGGACGGTTTTACCGGCCAACCGCATCGCATAATCATCAAAAGCGGCACGGGCGCGGGCGCACACATCTGCTAACGATTCGCCGCCTGCTCCGGGCATTTGCACCGTATGAGGCGCCGTGTGCCAGGCTGCAAATTCGCGCGGATAGGCGGCTTCAATTTCACCGGCCAGACGGCCTTCCCAGTCACCGTGGTCGATTTCTGTCAGGCGCGGATCTTTTTGAACTTTTTCACCGTGCAGTTCCGCACAAAAGGACGCGGTCATAAACGCCCGTTCCAAAGGACTTGAAATGAACGCGTCAATATGCACGTCTTTTAAGCCCCGCGCCAACAGTTGTCCCTGTTTCAACCCGCGCTCGCTGAGGTGTGTATCTTCCCGTCCCTGATAGCGGCCTTCAATATTCCACTGTGTTTCGCCGTGGCGTACCAAGATAATGCGTACCATCGATTACCTCCTATTGATTCGGTTCACAATGAATAAGTTTCATATCCAAAATGCCGTCAATCGCTCTGAGCTTGAGCATGACATCATTGGGAATATCATTTTCCACGGCAACCGCCATAATATTGGTCCCCTTCTTCGTCATCTTCCCTACTTGCATACCCGTAATATTGATCTGCGCTTCGCCGAGGATTGTCGAAATCTGGCCGATCATGTTCGGCCGGTCGATATGGGGCGCTAAAAGAAGATAATTTTCCGGCGTAAAGTCGACACGATATTCATCGATCTGTACTATTTTAGCTTCCGTACGATTGAACAGGGTGCCGACGATGCTGTGCCCGCCCTTCGGGGTAATGATACGGACCGTTACGGCGCCGACAAAATTACCGGTATCACTCGATTTCACTTCCTTGACAGAAATATGGCGCTGTTTAGCGAGATCCGGCGCATTGACGAAGTTGACCGAATCCTGGAGAATGGGATTTAAAGCGCCTTTCAACACGGCCGTCGTCAAAAGGGCGGTTTCCGTTTCCGCCAGCTCGCCGGTATATTCGACGCTGATTTCCTTCATCGGTCCCTCAGCTAAATATACACCCAGAATCCCCATACGTTCCATCAAATCAAAATAAGGGCGAATGGTCGTATAGACATTTTGTGCGACAGGCGCCATGTTGACGGCTGTCGGTACGGGTTCACCGCGAAGACCCGCCATAATCCCCTGCGCCACGTCAACGGATACGCCTTCCTGGGCTTCAACGGTCGAAGCGCCGATGTGCGGTGTAACGACAACATTTTCCAGTCCTATGAAGGGATTAATATCCGTAGTGAGCGGCTCTTCCGGGAAAACGTCAACAGCCGCACCGGCCACTTTACCGCTTTTCAAAGCTTCCGCCAAAGCGTTAATATCCAAAACCGCACCGCGGGACACATTGATAACGCGCACGCCGTCTTTCATCCTGGCAAATTCTTCCGTACCGATCATACTGCGCGTTTCTTTGGTAAGCGGCGTATGGAGCGTAATATAATCCGATTCCCTGAGGAGCGTATCCAAATCGACAAGCTCACAATTCAGCTGTTTTCCCCGTTCTTCCGGAATATACGGGTCATACCCGATAGTACGCATTTCCATAGCCTGCATGCGTTTGGCAATACGCGAACCGATACGGCCGACACCGATGATGCCTATGGTCTTATCTTTAAGCTGAATACCGGTGAATTTTTCACGCTTCCATTCGCCCGCCATGAGCGAATCGTGAGCCTGCGGAATATGCCTCGTCACGGCAAGAATCATGGCACAGGTATGCTCCGTCGCGGCAATCGTATTCGATGTCGGCGCGTTGACGACAATAATGCCGCGGGCTGTCGCCGCCTTAAGATCGATACTGTCGATACCGACCCCGGCCCGGCCGATTATTTTAAGTTTCTTCGCCGCCGCAATAACATCGGCGGTCACATGCGTCATGGAACGGGTAATCAATCCGTCATAGTCTCCGATGCAGTCAATAAGACCGACTTCGTCAAGATTGGTTTTAACGTCTACCTGATACCCCTTTTCACGCAACAAGGCGACGCCCTTTTCCGATACGTCATCGCTTACTAAAATTTTCATCTTATCTGCCATTGTCCTATCCTCCGAATTTTTTAGTGACTGCGGCGAAACCGCTCCATAAAACCGGCTAATTTTTCACAGCCTTCCAACGTAACGGCATTATATATGGAGGCGCGGCAGCCGCCTAAAGACCGGTGCCCTTTCAAACCGATCAGCCCTGCCGCTTCGGCTCCGCCAATAAATTCTTTTTCCAGCTCCGCCGTTGCCAAGCCGAAGGTTACATTCATCAGGCTGCGTGAATCTTTAACGGCATGTCCCCTGTAAAAACCGTTGCTTTCATCAATTGCCGCATAAACAATCGCGGCTTTTTCTTTGTTTTTTTGCTCCATAACTGTCAGGCCGCCGTTCTCATCAAGCCAGCGGAGAACCTTGTTGACAAAATAAATACAAAAAACGGGCGGCGTATTATATGTCGAATCGTTAGTAAAGAACGTATCGTATTTGAGCATAACAGGCAGGTCTTCCCTTGCCGCGGCCAAAAAAGATTGCTTTATGATGCCGACGACGGCCCCCGCGGGGCCGACATTCTTTTGAATTCCCGCATAAAGAAAATCAACCCGGCTCATATCAACGGGACGGGCGAGAAAATCACTGGAGGCGTCACAAATAAGAGGTACGTCGAAAGTCGGATAATCACGCCACTCTGTACCGTGAATCGTATTGTTCGAGGTAATATACACATAATCCGTACCGTCTTGTACGACAAAGTCCTCTTCTTGCGGAACATATGTAAACCCGTCTTTTTCACTGGACGCCACATCGTATACATCACCGAAAAACGAAGCCGCTTCCTTCGCCTTACGCGACCAGACGCCCGTATTGATATAGCCGCCCTTGCGCTTCAGAAAATTGGCGCCGTGCATGAGAAACTGCATACTGCCCCCGCCTTGCATAAAGGCTATCAGATAATCGTCGGGAATATTCAACAGCTTTCTCAGTAACGCAACGGTTTCATCCTGCATCCGTTGATATGCTTCACTGCGATGACTTGTTTCAACAATACTCATTCCCGTACCGGCAAAATCCAGAAATTCCTGTTGAACCTGTTTCAGCACGGTCAAAGGCATAGCCGACGGACCGGCATTAAAATTGTATACTCTCCTCACCTTTGCTTCACTCCCCTGCATAAAAAACAAAACGGAGACGCAGTCCTATTGGGACGAGCCTCTCCGTATCTCGCGGTACCACCCAACTTGCCGTAAGCCGAGAAAAAAAGCTCCCGTCCCGAACAGGGACGAGAGCATACTCCCGCGTTGCCACCCAACTTGCCTTACGGCCGTCTTTAGACGCTGTATCGGGCGTACCCGTCAAATTCTTCATTTGCCGCTCCGGAGCGGAACGCCTCACAGCCCTGTCGCCTCTCACCGTCCGGCGGCTCTCTGAAAAGGGTCTCTGATTTGCTTCTCCATCAATGCGTTTCATATGATTTAAATTATCCATAGTATACGTATTTTCGTACGCCCTGTCAAGACAAATTCTTCCTCCGAAGCATATTCACTTTTTCGGCTTTCTCTTACGTAAAAACTTTCATTTCTGACTGCCGTTCCCGTTTCTAACAAATTTGTAATCTGGACAATTTCAGTATTATTTGTTATGCTTTTTATATGATAATTATTATTGCTTTGTAAAAGGAGGTTTTACTATGGCATATACACTGCCTGATCTGCCGTACTCGTATGCGGCGCTGGAACCGTACATTGACGAAGAAACCATGCACTATCATCATGACAAACATCATCAGACATATGTAACGAATTTGAACAGCGCAATAGAAAAACATCCGGAACTTTTCTCTAAAACGGTGGAAGAATTGATTTCCGATTTAAACGCCGTTCCCGAAGATATTCGCACGGCTGTCCGTAACAACGGCGGCGGCCATGCCAATCATTCCCTCTTCTGGAAAATCATGGGGCCCGACGGAGGAAAAATAAGCGGTCCCGTCGCCGACGCCGTCACCGAAGCCTTCGGCAGTATTGAAGAATTCAAAAAACTATTCGCACAAGCTGCTGTCAGCCGCTTCGGCTCCGGTTGGGCCTGGCTGGTTGTAAATAAGGGCAAGTTGGAAATCCTGTCCACAGCCAATCAGGATTCGCCGTTAAGCGAAGGAAAAAAACCAATCCTTGCCTTGGACGTATGGGAACATGCTTATTACTTAAAATATAAAAATGCCCGGGCCGACTATATTTCCGCTTTTTGGAACGTAGTCAACTGGAAAGAAGTAAACAATTACTTTGAAGCCGCAAAATAAGGACCGTGCATAAAAGCGACCGCCTTCGGGCAGTCGCTTTTATTTTTTGCTGAATCCGTGTGATTTTATATAAAAACCGATAATACAATCTGATACAAAAACAATATTCCTCTTTGGATAGGTATGAGAACGGCTCCCAGAACATTCGTCATTAATAAAGCGATGAGAATTAAAAAAGAATACCGTTCCAATCCCGCCAGTTTATAGGCCCATTGCCCGGGCAACAGGGCGGCCAGAATCCGGGAGCCGTCCAATGGCGGGAGGGGCAGTAAGTTAAAAACGGCAAAATTGACATTATACAGCACAATCAACTGCAATACAAAAATCATGCCGTCCGATAAAGAAATATGGAAACGGCCGAGTACGGCAATGACCGACATGGCCAGAAAGGCGGTGATAAGATTGGCTCCCGGGCCGGCAAAAGCGACGAGGATTTCCCCTTTCCGCCAATTGCGGAAATTTCCCGGATTGATCATAACCGGCTTGGCCCAGCCGAATCGGGCGACAAAAAGCATGATAAGGCCGACAGGGGCAATATGCGCAATCGGGTTCAGCGTCAGCCGCCCCGCTTGCTTCGGCGTATCGTCTCCCATAGCAACGGCCGCGCGGGCATGCGAATATTCATGAACAACCATAGCGATAATTAACCCGGGAATGCCCGCCACCATGGCAAGTATATCATAATTAAACATGAAAACCTCCAAGTATGAAACTTATATACGCGTCGGAACACATATATACAAAGTATATCATACTTGGAAAACACAACAATATGTACATGATAAAATCTGCAACAGATACTTTTTAAGAAGGATGTTTCATCGGGGCCGGTCTTTACCGCATTGCACGAAAAGAAACCCGGAGAGAAACAATCTTACGTAAGTCTTTTCTTACCGGTCTCATGCCGTATGCGCTCCATATTTTTCCGGAATCCGTCCGAATCGGCCATAGTTATGCGAGTATAAAGCACCTCGCCTATGTCCATATGAATCAGGCGGGACGCTCCGGCTTCAGTCGAATAGTTAATTTCCCGCCCATGCCATGCAGACAAATATCGACAATTTTCGCCAAGAGCGACTGGATGTGACCGGTTATAACGATAACGGCCGCCCCTCTCTGCTTTGCGGTTTCAGCGGCCTGAAAATGCAATATTTTTTTCATTTACAAGCCGTATATATGATATATCTTTATCACTTATATGAAATTGTATCCGCCGGACTGCCGGGAAGGAACAGCATGGAAAAAGGCCGGAAACATTGTCCGGCCTTTTTCATAGAGAAAGTTGTTATGTGACTCCTGCCGCATATACGGCATATATATTTTATCCCGAATTTACGGAAGCAGACTCGCATAAATGCGTTGGAGGTTGGTCTTCATCCGTTCTAAATAGGTCTTGCCGTCCTTATTGCTTTCTATCGTATCAAGGAGTTCAACCTTAGCCCCCACCTCTTCAGCCAGGGCTTTCGATACGGACGGGCTTACCATTTCTTCCGCAAAAATCGTCGTGACATGGTGTTCCTTCGCATATTCCGCAAGTTCCGCCAACTGTTTCGGACTCGGTTCTCCTTCTGCAAAGACATCTTCTACGCTCATCTGCGTGAGAGCGAAGTCACGGCAAAGATATGCGAATGCCGCATGACCCGTCACGAACTCGCGACGCGGGGCGTCCTTAAAACGGCCTTCATACTCTTGCTGCAATTCATTCAACTGAGCAATGTATTCACGTGAATTCTGTTCGTAAAACTCTTTATTGTCCGGATCCGCCTTACCCAGAGCCGCCGTAATGTTTGCAACTTCCGTCGCCGCATTGCGCAAGCTGAGCCATGTATGGGGATCGTATTCACCGTGTTCCTCCACTTCTTCAGGATCCGTATTTTTGATAGCGTCCACACCCTTGGATGCCTCTACTTTTACGAGCTTGTCATTATGTGCGGCTTCAACAGCTTTTTCTATCCACGGCTCCATACCCATACCGTTATAGACAAGCATATCGGCTGTCGCCAAAGCTTTCATCGAATCCGTCGACGGCTCAAATTCGTGCGGCTCCGTGCCGGCAGGAATGATAGTAATAATATCTACTTTATCCTTTCCCACGGCCTTCACAAATTCCGCCATTGCATCAAAGGTAACGGCCACTTTCAGCTTGCCGTCCTTTTTTGACTCTTCTTTTTGAGTCGTACCGCAGCCTGCGAGTATGGTTACTGCCAGAATCGCACTCATTGCTACTGCTAACCATTTTTTCACTATATCCACTCCTTCTTAAGCAAATGCAAATCATCTGCATTAAATCAAAAAAAGGATAGCATAGCGAACCCCCTCTGTCAATCTTATGAAGATATGCTGATTTGTCGCACCCTATGCGGAATACAGAAAAGCGCCCCCGAAAATCCCGGGACGCTTTTTACCGAACGCTATAACGTATCGTTATCCTTTAACCGCTTCAATAATGCGATATATACCGTCGATGAAGAAGCCTGCGGCTACAATATATACTGCCGCTACAATAGTCGCCATCGGATTGAAAAGGACGAGAATCCCGAAAATGAGGGAAATGATACCGAAGCCAAGCGAGGCTTTTCCCACCGTCGGCACGTACTCTTTCAGATGAAGTCCTTTGGCAAACACAAACATGCCCTCCACCACAAGCCAAATGCCCAAAAGGATCGGCATCACGATCGGCAGCGCAATATAGCCGACACTTACGAAATACCCGGCAATAATAACATTGAGAACGGCCGACAGCAAAAATGAGACATGCCGCAGTTCTTTGGAAACGGAAAAATACGTGACAACCTGTGCGAGCGAATTAATAAGAAAAGCAACGGAAATCAACCAGCTGTACACAATAAGATTGGCAATCGGCTCTATACAGAGGAAATAGGACACGACTATATACAACAACCCGGAAATAACAAGAAATGCTCTGCTTGATGTTTTCATAAAAAGACATCTCCTTAAATTATAAAAAAACTCTGCGTCTTTCAAAGATATTTCTCAAGGTACGCGCTCCATACATCCAAGCCGTCTGCCCGTACCGTACAGCCGGTTTGGTACCCGTCAGTCTATATGTATTTCCGCTTCCGAATAGAGAGCGGCCTTACCGGCCATAAAAATTTTTTCACCGGCCACCCTGCAATATATAGTGCCGCCGCGACGGGAAGCCTGATAAGCGACGATTTCGTCTTTACCCAGCCGCTCGGCCCAATAGGGAACAATATGACAATGCCCGGAACCGCAAACCGGATCTTCCTGTACGGAAAGTTTCGGCGCAAAACTGCGCGATACGGTATCCACAACCTTCCCCCGCGCCGTTACATGCACGAGAAGCCCGTCCAAGGTCTTGACCTTTGCAAAATCAGGCGTCATCGCCTCTATGATCGCCCCGTCGTCATAGACGCAAAGAAGATCGCGGCCCATGTACGCCGCTGCGGGACGCACGCCGAGAGCTTCTTCCATAGCATCCGTAACATCCACTTCATGCAGCGTATATTTCGGAAATTCCATTTCGTAGAGGTCGTCTTTTTTCGCAACGGTCAAAGCGCCGCTGCGCGTAGAAAAAGTAATGAACTTCGCATCTTTTTCATAAAAACGGAAAAGCACGTAAGCGGCGCCTAATGTAGCGTGGCCGCAAAGGTCGATTTCTCCGCCCGGGGTGAACCAGCGCAGACGATAAATATTTCCTTCTTTTACGGCAAATGCCGTTTCAGACAGATTATTCTCCCGTGTAATATTCATCATCAGTTCATCGGAAATCCATTCATTCATAATGCAGACTGCTGCGGGATTACCGGCAAACACCTTATCTGTAAATGCATCGACTACATACTGTTTCATTTCCTTTCCTCCTGATACATAGAATTATCGGACAGTTTCAGAGATTCGTCCTGCCCCGGAAAATCTGTTTATAAATATCCGCGTCCGTATCCGTAAAAACATTGAACAGAACCTTAATTTTCTTATCCTTATGTTTGTTCAACCATTCCGTTACCGTCCTCACCGCAATTTGTGCCGCTTCCTGTGCGGGATAGCCGAAGACTCCCGTGGAAATGCAGCAGAAAGCCACGCTGTCTATGTCTTTTTCGGCACATAAATCAAGAACGTTCACATAACAGGCCCGCAAATCTTTACGGCTTGCTTCCGTCGGTGTACGGCCGCCCACAGCCGGACCGACGACATGGATGACATGCTCCGCCGGCAGATTATACCCTTTCGTCAATAAGGGAACGGCCACGGGCGAACTGTATGTACCGCTGCGGAGAAGCGCTTCTACACCCTTTGCGCATTCTTCACGCAATTGCACGCCCGCCGCCGAATGAATACAATTATCAATACAATTATGGAGCGGCACGAAACAGCCGAGCATCCGCTGATTGGCCGCATTAACGATAGCTCCCACAGCAAGCCTCGTAATATCGCCCTGCCAGAGATATACCTCATCGGCCCACGCTTCATTACGGGAAAACTCCTGAGCGACTGTATTCATATACCGCAAAAGGACAACGCCCTTCTTATTATTTTCTTCCCGCAAATACTCGTCCTGAATTTTGAGAATCTTCTTATCCGTTTTCTTCGGAGGACGCACATTAACCAAGGCACGGAGAGTATTTTTCTTTTCATCTTCACTTTCGCCTTCAGCCGGTACCCCGTGATCGGCACAGCCTTCTTCATCGGAAAAATAAGCAATCAATGCATCTAACCGTTCCTCTTGTGTCATTACGCATTTCTCCCTTTTCGTATTCTATACCCGTATTATACACTATTTTTCATATATTCTTCCATAGGCTTCCTTACTGTTCTTACACAGCTCTTCCATAAAAATAAAAAGCTGCAAGCATCTGATATGCTCCCCTTTAGGTAGACATGAGAAATAATAAAATCTCATGCAGCTTGAAGGGGAGTATTTTAAATGCGTAAAACAAAGATATGTGCGCAAG
>QWCQ01000253.1_pt1 | contig 42908 bp, 39 predicted proteins | sample 1972701 | NCBI WGS metagenome assembly QWCQ01 (sample SAMN09866704, study PRJNA288562) | Human gut metagenome isolate pre4_stool, whole genome shotgun sequencing... | reverse complement strand
TGAATTTGGTGCCGATCCAGGGCATCAGGGGCAGCCCCAAGCTAATGCCCCCGGTAATGCCCGACATAATAATGGCCACGGCCCGCCCCCGATCGCCCTCGTCCACCAGGGCCATGCCGTAGGCCGTGATCATGGGCCAGAGGGTGCCGGCGCAAATGCCGCCTAAAAAGCGGCCCGCCAGGGCCACTTCGTAATTCGGCGCCAGAGCCACGACGCCGTTGGCCACAGCAAAGCCGAGCAAGAGAATCACCAAAAGGCGCCGCCGCTCAAAGGGCACCGTCCACGCCACCAGGGGCAAACCGAAAATCGCCGAGGCGATGGCATAAGATCCCACCAAGCCCCCTGCCTTTGCCGTACTCACGCCGAAAGCCTCGCTCATTTGCGGCAAAACCCCGGAGGGCACGAGCTCGCAGAGAATGGCCAAAAGCGTCACCGTGGCCATGAGGAGCAATAGGGGCGCGTTCTTTTTACTGTTTCTTGTATTTTCCAAAACGACCTCCAAAAACTTTAGTCTGCCTTATTCTATCAAAAGATCGCCGAAGACGGAATTTTTCTCGCAAAAAAAGCCCCGAAGCCGGGATTTCTCGATCCGACTTTCGGGGCAGTGTAAAAGCTCTTTTTAGTGATTTTGTTTTTGATTCAAAGAGCAGCAATCCAGAGGTGCGTCTCCAAAGGTTTTCTTATTTTCTTCGCCCAATTTATTTAAAAAGTGTTTCCATCTGTTCTTAATCGCTTCGATAAATTTCATCCTTTCGCCTCCTCAACGAATCCGCTGTGTACTACGTTTATTTAATTCATACCAATTAAATCTCTATTTCAATCACACGACCGAAAAAACATTGTATCTTCAGAAAAAAAGGACCCCGAAAAGCCCTTTTGGAGTAGCCTAGGCCAAGTGGCGTTCTTCTTCTAAACCGACCCGCTCGTCCATTTTCATTCGAATCTTCTCGAATCGATTCAGATGCACCGCGTGACTGAAATTGGCCATAAGTAAATCGTAGGAAGAATCGAAGTAATTCTTTACGCCGGGCTTCGCGCTCATGCCGGCCATCATGTAAATAAAGTAGAGCCCCTGCAAAATGGCCCGCGTCACCAGAGGATCGCCGCCGGAATAGAAAATAATTTGACTGAAAACCGAGTAAAGCTCGTCTTCCACAGAATAGCTTTGGTAAATGATCTTTGTATCCCCGTCCTCTTTCAGGACGATAAACTGATTGGCCGTGGAGAGGAGTTTGCCGAGGAGCGTGGAAATTTTATTGACACAGGCCACCGCCGTGTTCGGGTCCTTCGTCCCCGGACTCAGGGCCAAGACGGAAATCTCCGTGAGAATCACCAGGCCGTGATGGTAGTCGTCTTGAATATTTTTAAAAACATTGATCACCATGGCCCCGCCGACGACATCGATCAAATCTTCGATTTCGTCTCCACTGAGATTCTTTCCGCCGAAAAGCTTCAACACACCCACAGACTCCCCTTCCGTGGCGTATTCGCCGATTCGTTTTTTAATGGTAAATTCGGCCTTGATCCCGTCCAGCGCCTTTAAAATCGCCTCGGTTTGAATGTCGTAAAGGTACCCCGTCGTCGCGGCCAAGACGGGAAACTCCTTCGCGTCCTTGTCGTCCTCGTAGCGCTTCGCACTTTCCCGACGGGCGACCTCCCCATCGATCAAGGCGTCGCAATCCGTGTACACCCCTTCGATAATGTTCGATATTTTGATGTTTTCAAGCACCTGTTTCGCAAAGACGATAAAGCCGATCATGGCCACAATGGCATAGGCGATGGCGAAACTCCCCGCCATGACGTGGTCCTCCGCCGCCACATTTTGAAGCAGGAGAATGCTGATAATCGAATAGAAAAAGCCGCTGATAAAAATGCCGAAGAGGCCCAAGACATCGGTGCGGTCGATAAAGGTTTGGAGCATGCGCGGGGACACGCTGCTGCTGTATTTGTTCAGCACCGTGACGATCGTCGTAAAAGAAAAAATACTAATGGTCAGAAAGACGCCGGAAATATTGGAGAGAAAATCCATGGTTACATCCGCGGACAAAAGCAATTGATCCGGCACACGGGCCTTCAGCTCGGGGTACCCATGGTCGAAAACCCACGTCAAAAGGAGGAGTGCCATCGTCAATGCCACATATTTCATCATCTTAAACAAGTTCTTTTCGTTAATAAACCATAATTTGATTTTCGCTCCCATGAACCGTCCTTTCTCAACCGCGCGCACATATACAGTAAATAGTTTACCATGTTTGGATGACGCACGGGAAATCCTGCAGAAATAAAGTACTTTATTGCAAGCGAACGAATCCCGACAAAAAAAAAGAAGCGATTCGCATAAAAACGAATCGCTTCTTTTTTTACTTGTCGTAGACAAAGGAATGGCTCGTCACCTTATCCTTACAGTCACCATCCCCCTAAGCATAGGAAATAATATTAATCATGGTCAGCGTCTCTTTCGTTTTGTTCCGATAGCTGTGGGGTTCATTTGCCGTGAAGTAGATAGCGTCGCCGCTGTGTATTTCGTGGATCTCCTCGCCGATGGTCAGTTCCAGGGTGCTGCCGAAGACAATAATGTATTCTTCCGTGCCGGTGGCGTGGGGCTCGGAATGGCTGCATGCGCCGGGATCCAACTCGATATATAAAATCTCGAAATTGCGGTTCTCATCTATGGGAAAATAGGGATACATGCGAAACAATCCGTCTTCATTTTTGACGATGTTCACCGATTCCTTGTCCACGCGCATGACATGCTCTTTGCTCTGCTCGATTAAGGCCGTAAAGGGCACGTGCAGGCCGGAGGCAAGCTTCCATAGGGTGGAGATGGAGGAATTGGTTTCGGCGCGTTCGATTTGTCCGATCATGCTTTTGCTGACGCCGGAGATCGACGCCAGCTGGTCCATGCTCAGCTTTTGATCTTCTCGAATCTTTTTTATATTTTTCGCAATGGTTTTACAGATAAAGTCCGTTTCGTTTTTCATTTGCGGCTCCTTTTCACGGGCCCTTCCGCCATGCTGCGGCACCCGATTGTTTTTGGCGATGGCTTCGTAAGCCAAGTCTATGTTTTATTTTAGCATAGTTTTATTCGGTGCCCATGCTTTTAAAATTGGAACTGAAAAAATCCTTCCATGGATTGACAAAACAGAAATAAGCCCATATACTTAGGTTGTGCAATATAATGTTCTTGTTGTTCTGAATACTGTCCAACACCTCTGCTTTCTTTACTGTCTGTTAGGAGGATAAAAAATGACCATGACGAAACGAATCGAAAAAATTCGCGACAATTACGTCAACACGAAGCCCCATATTTCTTATGAACGCGCCTGGAGTTGGACGAAGTCTTTCAAAGAGAGCGAAGGGCTTCCCCACATTCTTCGCGTCGGGAAGGCCTTCAAGGCCACCTGCGAAGAAATTTCCGTGAATATTTGGGAGGGCGAGCTCATCGTCGGCACAAGCGGCGAATTTCGCAAGACCGCCATTTTAACACCGGAATTCGGTTGGCAATGGATCGACGAAGAGATCGACACCTTCCCCGAACGCAAGCAAGATCCCTACGATGTGACGCGGGGGCAAGTTCAATTTATTAGAGAAAATATTTTTCCTTACTGGAAGGGAAAGTCCGTGGAGGAAGCCTTCCTCGTCCGCACCTCCGATGAAACGAAAAAGATCGGCGTGGACACGGGATTTTTAGATACGGACTCGAAATGGCGAAACGGCATCGGCGAAATTTCTCCCGATTACATCGACGTGCTCCTTCCCAAGGGCTATGCGGGCATTAAAAAAGATGCCGAAATGCATTTAGCGCAACTGGACGAGGCCGTGGCGGAAGATAAGAAGAAGATCGATTTTTATAAATCCATCGTCCTTATTGCCGAGGGCATGATGATTCTGGGCAGCCGCTATGCGGAAAAGGCCCGAGAGATGGCGACCGAGGAAACGGACCCCCTGCGGAAAAAGGAATTGGAAGAGATCGCCGAAATTTGCACCCATGTTCCGGCCAATCCGCCGAAAAATTTCCGCGAGGCCATTCAATTTGTTTGGTTTGTGCAATTAGGCGGCATTCTTTCGGAAAATCCATTGGCTTGGAACCCCGGCCGCTTCGACCAGTACATGTATCCCTATTACGAAGCGGATTTAAAAGCCGGGGCCATCGACTACGACACGGCCCTGGAATATGTTCAATGCCTTTGGTTGAAGTATTCGGAATGGGCTTGGACCATTTCTAAAAACACGGCGAGCTTCTTTGCGGGCTACACGAATTTTGAAAACCTGACCATCGGCGGAACGAAGGTGGACGGTACCGATGCCACCAATGCCATTTCCTACATGGCCATTCAGGCCACGAAGGAATGCATGACGCACCAGCCAACCCTCAGTTGCCGCATTCATCCCGATTGCCCCACGGAATTTATGGAGGCAGTCACCGAATTAGTATCCACCGGCTGCGGCTTCCCCGCCATTCACGGGGACCGCACGGGCTACCAAATGCTCTCGAACTTAAACTACGAGCCGGAAGATGCCAAGGACTGGAATAACTGCGGCTGCGTCGTGCCCCACTCGAGAAAAACCTTTCAATGGACCTCCGCCGCAAGCATCAGCTTTGCCGCAGCCCTGGAATTTGCATTAAACGAGGGCAAAAGCCGCCTCTCCGGTCAATCCGTTTCCCTCCACGAGAAGGACCCCAAGACCTTTACCTCTTTCGATGAAGTGATGGCCGCTTGGAAAAAGCAGTTTAAATACATGGTCAAACAAGGGGTCATTTCCCTAATCACTGCCCAGGAAATTCATAGAGAAATCGGCCACCGACCCTTTATGTCCGCTTGCAATGAATCGTGTTTGGAAAAGGGACAAGATTTGGTCGACGGCGGCGCAAAATACAACATCGGTCCGGTATTTACAGGCGTCGGCCTTTCGGTCACGGCCAATTCCCTGGCCGTCATTAAAAAACTGGTCTTTGATCAGGGCAAGTACACCCTTTCGGATATGATCGACGCCATCAATGCCGACTGGGAAGGCTACGAAAACTTAAGACAAGAGGCCCTCGCCTGCCCGAAGTACGGCAACGACGACGCCTACGTTGATGCCATTGCCAAGAGCCTGGAATCTTTCTTCTATGACGAAGTCACGGCACACAAAGACCTCTACGGCAATCGCTTTGTTACCGCCTTCATGGGGATTTCCAACTACCTGCCCACGGGCAAAGTCTTGGGCGCCACGCCGGACGGTCGCTACGCAAAAGATCCCATCAGCGAAGGCGTTTCTCCCTACACGGGCACGGATACCTCCACCTGCCTCGCGGCATTACGCAGCGCGGCAAAGATGGAACACGACATCCACAGCGGCGGCACCCTGCTGAACCTGCGGCTGAATCAAGATTTGGTCAAGACCAAGAGAGGCCGCTCCAATCTCGGCGCCATGCTTCAATCCTACTTCGCCATCGGCGGATTCCACGTTCAATTCAATTGCATTTCCAACGACGTGCTCTTGGACGCGCAAAAACATCCCGAAAAATATAGAAGCCTCTTGGTTCGCGTCGCCGGCTATTCCGCTCAATTTACAAATCTTTCTAAAGAGATGCAAGATTCCATTATGGCGAGAAACGTACACGAGGCCTTCTAATGGGCACCACCGGCTATATCATGGAGCTACAGCCCTTTAGCGTCAACGACGGCGACGGCATTCGCACCACCGTCTTTATGGCCGGCTGCCCCCTGCGCTGTAAGTGGTGCGCCAATCCGGAAGGGCGGGATAACAAGATCAAAATCGGCTGGTACAGGCGCAAATGCATCGGCTGCGGCAAATGCGTCGAGGCGTGCCCCGAGCATATCGGCATCGACTTAAACAAGGAGCGCAGCAAGTGTGTCGCCTGTGGCCGTTGCACCGAAGTCTGCCCCACTGGGGCGCGCAGCTACATGGTGCGCAAAGTCGATTCCGACGATATCGTTGAAGCCGTCAAAAAGGATCGCCTCTTCTATGCCATGAGCGGCGGCGGTATTACCTTCTCCGGCGGCGAACCCACGGCACAGCCCGCATTTCTCGACGAATTAACGAAAGAAATCTACGATTTAGGCTATTCCATGGCCATAGAAACCTGCGGCTACTTCGATTTCGACGCGGTGAAACCGTCTTTGGAACGCATGGACATGATTTTCATGGATCTGAAACACGTGGACCCCGCCCTTCATAAAAAATACACCGGCGTCCGCAACGAAAAAATTCTGGATAACATGACGAGATTACAAGAACTGAATAGCGATATTGTGATTCGCATCCCGGTTATCGGAAGCGTCAACGACGGGGAGGAGACGATCCGAAAAGCCACCCGATTCGTTCATGAAAAGATACCGAAAGCGAAAATGGAGCTCCTTCCCTATCATCCCTTTGGCCATATCAAATATGAAGCCATCGGCGCGACGATTGATCAGGATGCCTTTTACAGGCCCGCCCCCGAGGCCATGAACCTGCTAAGAGCCATCGTCAAAGACGAAGGTGTCTCCCTCATCGACTTTCGCTAACCCCTGTTTTCCGACAATTCAAACGCCCTGAAAGACGAAGCGCCAAGGCAGCGCTTCTCTTTTATATTTTCCCTCCCTTCATTTTTTCTCTGGTTCCCTACGAACAAATCGATTATAATCAGAGCCATAAGGAGGGGCCTATGGACGAGAAAAGAAAGCTCAAATTCACCTTTTACTCCTTTGCGTTTTTGCTCATCTTCGGCATGATCGGCTACAAAATTCTGCTGGATGTGGATTTCGTCGACGCCTTTTACATGACTGTGATCACCATTTCCACAGTAGGCTTCGGCGAGGTCGGAACCACCAGCAATGCTTCCGAAATGTTTTCGGTCCTGATGATTTTTTTAGGCGTGGGCGTTGTAGGCTATGCCTTTTCCACGGTGGTGGCCATGTTCGTCGAAGGAAAAGTGGGAGATTTGTGGAAGGGGAGTAAAATGGACAGAAAAATTTCCGCACTTAATGATCACTACATCATTTGCGGCTCCGGCGAATTGGCCGAGGTCATCATCAATAAATTTATTCACGAAGAAATGGCCTTCGTCGTCATTACCGACAATCGGGAAGACCTGGACGATTACAGTCACCACGACATTTTGGTCGTGGAAGGCCATTCCACGGAAGAAAGCGTGCTGGAACATGCCGGCATCGCCCGGGCCAAGGGACTTTTGGCGACGCTGGATTCCGAGGTGGATAATATCGTCACCGTGCTCACGGCGCGGAACATGAACAAAGACATTTACATTATCGCCAATTCCGTGAGCAAATCGGGCAACGACAAATTATTAAAGGTAGGCGCCGACAAAACCCTCTCCGCCGTGGAAATCAGCGGCAAGCGCATGGCATCGCTCATGATCAAGCCCAACATCATTAATTTCCTCGACGTGGTCACCCGAATCGGCGACGTGGAGCTGGACCTGGAGGAAGTGATGGTTTATCCGGGCTCCTACCTGGAAAACAAAAATTTAATCGAAGCGGAAATCCCCGGAAAAACAGGCCTCGTGATCTTGGCCATTAAGCAAAAGGAAGACGGAAAGTTGCTCTTCAATCCCCCGGTGGACTACACCTTTCAAATCGGCGACGTGCTCATCGTCTTGGGACGGGAAGAACAGATCGACAAGTTGCGCCACTTAGGCGACGAAATGAAAGATGATATAGAAACTGAAGGAAAATAATTTCAGGCGACCGCAATCGGTCGCCTGTTTCCGTTTCCACGTAAGATTCAGTACCGAACTTCTTTTCTTTCCGCCTACAAAACCCCATTTTCAGCTGTTTTCCATTGCACTATAAATCGCTCATTATCCCGCATTATTTCCCTCTTATGCTTGTTAAATTAAAATTTAATTCGACAATGTCGTCAAATTCGTTTACTAAAGTAAAACGTTATATTATAATTGGAATGGTACATAGGAATCCTCGGATCCCATGCACGCATATGATTTTTTTAAGGAGGAGAACATGATAAACAAAAAGGTACGACTACTGTCGGTCCTCATCGCATGCGTTATGTTGCTCGCAGCTTGTGGCGGCGCAGCAAACAATGGCGCAAACAAGAATGCTGAAGGCCAAACGGCTTCAAGCGAATCCGGCGGAACGAAGATTTTACGCACCAACAACAAATCTGAACCGGGCTCCTTGGACCCGGCCATCATCAAGGGTACCCACGAATCCTTCGTCGTCTACCACGCATTTGAAGGTTTGATGCGCTACGACGAAAACGATAAGCTCGTTCCCGCACAAGCTGAATCTTACGAAGTATCTGACGACGGCATGACTTACACCTTCAAGCTGCGCGACGGCTTGAAATGGTCCAACGGCGATCCCTTGACTGCCAAGGATTTCGAATATGCATGGAAGCGCGTTATCGATCCGAAATTGGCTTCGGACTATTCTTTCCAAATCACCACCTATGTAAAGGGTGCGGAAGAATACTATAACGGCAAAGGCTCCATCGACGATGTCGGCATTAAGGCCCTGGACGACAAGACCCTCGAAGTTCAATTAAAGGCTCCGACCCCCTACTTCCTGGACATCACCGCGTTCTACACCTTGCTCCCCGTTAACGAAAAGGTCGTTAGTGCAAATCCCGACTGGGCAAAAGATCCTCAAAGCACGGAATTTGTATCCAACGGTGCCTTCAAGATTACGGAATGGAACCACAAAGAAAACATCAAGATGGTTAAGAACGAAAATTACGTGGATGCCGACAAGGTCAAGTTAGACGGCCTTCAATTCGACATTTTGGAAGACGACAACACGGCTTACCAAAAATACGAAGGCGGCGAATACGATGTACTCGTTCAACCGGCACCGGCTGTTACGGCAAAGGCTGTACAATCCAAGGATCCTGAACTTGAATTAGGGAAGGACTTGGGTGTTTACTACTTTGAATTCAACACCACGAAGAAACCCTTTAACAACGCGAATGTCCGCAAGGCCCTCTCCATGGCCCTCGACCGCAAGACCATCGTTGAAAACATCACCCAAGGCGGCCAAATGCCGGCTGAAGGGATCATTCCTTACGGTTTGAACGACGATGCAGGCAAAGACTTCCGCAAAGCCAACGGCAACCTCATTACGGAAGATAAAGCAAAGGCAAAAGAACTCCTGGAAAAAGGCCTGAAAGAAGAAGGCATGACCATGGAAGACTTCAAAAACTGCACCCTCTCTTACAATACCGATGAAGCACACAAGAAGATCGCCCAAGCATTGCAAGAAATGTGGAAGCAAAACCTCGGCGTGGAACTGAATCTTGAAAACATGGAATTCCAAGTATTACTGGATAACCGCAAGGCCGGTAACTTTGAAATCGCTCGTGCCGGTTGGATGAGCGACTACAAAGACCCGATGAGCATGTTGGATCTCTTTATGACCGACAATCCGCAAAACGACTCCAGATGGTCGAACAAGGAATTTGACGCCCTCTTGAAGAAGGCTGCATCCACCGGCGATCAAAAGGTTCGTATGGACAGCATGAAGGCTGCAGAAAAGATCATGATGGAAGAAATGCCCGTCATCCCCGTTTACTTCTATACGCAACCCAGATTGCAAAAGCCCAATGTCACCGGCGTTTATAAACCGCTTCTCGCTTATCCGAGATTTATCTACGCAGATATCGAAGCGAAATAATAAACCCAAGATCAATTAAATGACAGGGATAATAATAGAGAGAACCGAAAGCTGGTTCTCTCTATTGTTCATCTCGGTTCCATTTTATGTAAAACGGAAAGGACGCACGATGAAAAAATTTGTGTTGAAGCGATTGCTCATGGCAATTGTCACGATGTGGGTCATCATCACCATCACATTCGTGATCATGCACGCCGTGCCGGGCGATCCCTTCGCGCGAGAAGGAAAAATGCCGGAACAGGTGTATCAAAACTTGCGCGCACAATATGGTTTAGATAAGCCCCTAGGCGAGCAATACGTTATCTATTTAAAGAATATTATGAAAGGCGACTTCGGCAAGTCCATGAAGTCTCAAGCCGAAACTGTTAACCAAATGATCAAGCGCGGTGCACCCGTGTCGGCGCAAATCGGTTTGCAGGCCTTTATTATCTCCATGATTTTGGGCCCGGCCCTGGGAAGCATCGCCGCTTTATACCAAAACAAACTGCCTGATTACATCACCATGATCATCGCCATCATCGGCATTTCGGTGCCGAGCTTTATTTTTGCCACCCTGCTGGTGCAGTTCGTGGCCAAGCAGGTGGCGTGGCTACCCATTAGCGGCTGGGGCACCTTCAGCCACTCCATACTACCCTCCCTCTCACTGGCCCTCATGCCCATTGCGGCCAGCGCGCGGCTCATGCGCTCTTCCATGCTGGAAGTATTGGGCCAAGACTACATTCGCACCGCCCGCTCCAAGGGCCTGTCGAAATTTAAAGTCATTATGGGCCACGCCGTAAGAAACGCCATTTTGCCCGTGGTCTCCACTTTGGGTACCACCCTTTCAGGCCTTTTGACCGGTTCGTTCGTTATTGAAAAAATCTTCGGGGTCCCCGGCTTGGGCAACTTCTTAATCTCCTCGGTTACCAACCGGGATTACACCCTGATTATGGGCACGACGATCTTCTATTCTTTCGTGCTGATTATTCTTCTCTTGATCGTTGACATTCTCTATGTGGTCATCGATCCCAGAATTCAATTGACGGGAGGGAAGCGATGAAAAACGAAACGACCTTTAGTCCCATCGATCCTTCTCTCTTTACCCCGGCTCGAAAAGACGACAACAAGGAGCGCATCACCCGCCCGGTCATCGGCTATTGGACCGATGTGTTCCGCCGCCTGCGCCAAAACAAATTGGCCATGGTGGGCTTGATCACGATTATTCTACTATTAATCATGGCCTTCGTCGGCCCGTCCATCGTGGGATTCGATTACTCCACCCAAGATTATGCCCGCCAAAACATGGAACCGAACAGCATCAATCTCTTCGGCACCGACGAACTGGGCCGCGACCTCTTTACCCGGGTCTGCTACGGGATTCGCTACTCCCTCTTGATCGGGATCTTGGCCGCCGCCATGGACTTTGTCGTCGGCGTCACCTACGGCGGCGTCGCCGGCATGGCCTCCGCCCGCGTGGACAACATTATGATGCGGATTGCGGAAGTGGTCTACGCCATCCCCTATTTGCTCATCGTGATCCTGATCTCGGTTATGTTGTCAAACGAACAGGGCGCCAGCCTCTTTACCCTGGTTCTTGCCATGAGTATTACGGGCTGGGTGCCCATGGCCATTATGGTCCGCGGCCAGGTGCTGCAGCTTCGCGAAAACGAATACGTCACCGCCGCCCGCTCCCTCGGTGCGGACAAGGGCTATATTTTAAAGAAGCACATTATCCCCAACACCTTGGGCCCCATTCTCGTTAACATTACCCTCACCGTGCCCCGCGCCATTTTCTCGGAGGCCACCCTGAGCTTCATGAGCTTGGGTCTGCAACCGCCCCAACCCTCCTTGGGCGTGCTCTCCAACGACGGCCTCGGGGTCATGGGGATCGGCCTCTTTTATCAAATCTTCTTCCCGGCTCTCATGATCTCTCTTATCATGTTCTCTTTTAACGTGCTGGGCGACGGTTTGAGAGACGCCCTGGACCCGAGACTTAGAAAGTAGGTGGCATCGTGACAAACAATATTTTGGAAATACAAGATTTATCCGTCTCCTTCGCCACCTTCTTCGGCGAAGTGGAAGCCGTGCGCCACGTGTCTTTTTCCGTAGGAAAGGGAAAGACCCTGGCCATCGTCGGCGAAAGCGGCTGCGGCAAGAGCGTTACGGCCAATTCCGTGATGCGTCTGTTGCCCCAACCGCTGGCCCTCTACAAAACGGGCAAAGTGCTTTTTAACGGCGACGACCTGCTGACGAAGACGGAAAAGGAAATGACCGCCATTCGCGGAAATAAAATCGCCATGGTCTTCCAAGACCCGATGACCAGTCTAAACCCCACCATGAAAGTGGGCGCACAAATCATCGAAGGCGTAAAACGCCACAAAGACATTTCAAAAGAAGAGGGCGAAAAGCTCGCCATCGAGATGCTTAAAAAAGTGTCGGTGCCCAATCCGGAAAAGCGGATCAACCAATACCCCCACGAATTCTCCGGCGGGATGCGCCAACGCGTCATGATCGCCATTGCCATGGCCTCCAACCCTCATCTGCTTATCGCCGACGAGCCCACCACGGCATTGGACGTGACGGTGCAGGCGCAAATCTTAAAGCTTATGAAAAAGCTGAAAGACGACATGGACGCCTCCATCATCATGATCACCCACGACCTGGGCGTCGTCGCCGACATGGCTGACGATGTCATCGTCATGTATGCCGGCGAAGTCATTGAGGAGGGCACGGTGGACGAAATTTTCGCCGCGCCCAAGCATCCCTACACGGTGCGCCTTCTGGCTGCCGTGCCGCAACTGACCATGGACAAGGAAGAAACCCTCCATGCCATTGAAGGAACGCCGCCGGATCTGTACAAACCGCCGGAAGGCTGCGGCTTCTACGATCGCTGCTCCGAAGCCATGCGCATTTGCGAAAACCAAAAACCCGAATTCATCGAACACAGCGAAGGCCACCGTTGCCGCTGCTGGAAGTACCACCCCTCCTATCCGAAAGCGAAGGAGTTGACACATGAATGAACCCATTCTGCAGGTAAAAAACCTGTCCAAACACTTTAAAGTAGAAAGCGGCTTTCTCCAAGCCGTGGACGGATTAAATTTCGACATCTACAAAGGCGAAACCTTCGGCCTCGTCGGCGAAAGCGGCTGCGGCAAATCCACCGCCGGCCGCACCATCCTGCGCCTCTACGAGCCCACATCAGGCGAGGCCATCTTTGAAGGGCAAAACATCTACGACTTAAGCCCCAAAGAAATGAAAGAGCACCGCAAAGAAATGCAAATGATCTTTCAAGACCCCTACGCCTCCCTGGACCCGCGGATGACCGTGGAAGAAATCATCGCCGAGCCTTTGGTTATCTACGGCATCGGCAACAAAAAAGAGCGCAGAGAGCGCGTCATCGAGCTCCTGGAAATGGTGGGCCTAAGCGCCGAGCACAGCCTCCGCTTCCCCCACGAATTTTCCGGCGGGCAAAGACAGCGGATCGGCATCGCCCGTTCCCTGGCCCTAAAACCCAAATTCATCATCTGCGACGAGCCCATCTCCGCCCTGGATGTCTCCATTCAGGCGCAAGTCGTGAATCTTCTGAAAGACGTGCAAAAGAAACTGGGCCTCACCCTGCTCTTTATCGCCCACGACCTTTCCATGGTGCGCTACATTTCCGACCGCGTCGCGGTTATGTATCTGGGCAAGCTCATGGAAGTCGGCACCACGGAAGACTTCTACAGCAATCCTCTGCACCCCTACACGAAAGCCCTCCTTTCGGCCATCCCCATCGCCGATCCCGACGAGCAACGCAAGCGCGTGCAAATCGAATTGGAAGGCGACGTGCCGAGCCCCATCAACATGAAGCCCGGCTGCCGCTTTGTGGATCGCTGCCCCTACGGCGACGATACTTGCCGCGGAAGAGACCCCGAAATGGAAGAAATCCTCCCCGGCCAATACGTGGCCTGCTTCAAAGTGCGGGAAATCAATAAAGATCGACTGTAAAAAGAGAAGACCCCTGCGGCAACTGCACCGCGGGGGTCTTTTTGTTGGGGAGATTGATTAATTCTGAAATATCCTTTGGAGTAGATCAATCGCCTTAGAGTAATCTCCTCATTAAATGATTTTTGCTTTTTGATTTCCGTGGTTCTTCATTCTGCGGAGGGCTACTACGAACTACTACAAACTACTACAAACTACTACAAACCGCTACGAGGATTGTTACACCACTGATTATCTCTTAATTCTTTCTAATAAGTGGTTAACGTATAGTATTGCTTAGGATCTTGTTTGGAATTTCCATGCCAACGAAGAACTTCTTTCTTTGTCAGCCCTCGTAATAATTTACGCGCTGTGATGTGGCTCATATCAATAATTTCTGAGGCTGTTTTTACTGTAATCCGCCCATTTCCATACAAATATGCCAGAATTTTTCGTTCGTTTTCATTGAATTGATAAATGTCTAATTTTTTTCCAGGTCATCAATATGATCATCCATACGCAACCTTCGGGAAGCGTAGTTGTTCTCTAATTTCAATTGAAGCGCGTAAGGATTTGGTTGACTATACGTAGGCTCATTGAGATAAAAGTCCGCCATTTCATCATAAATGCGGTTTACACCTTCATTCAACTCACGGACCCAACCGAAATTTACAAGAGCCCGAGCGATTCTCGGATTTCTGGCATAACGTGTGTAACGCATATTTTCTAAAGTCACAATATTCGGTAATGAACCGGGGCTAAAAATCTCCAAGCGATCATCAAACATGCTGACACGAATATGATCGCCGCGAACAGAATAATCACAACGACTACGACGCATGTATACGACCATTGGCGAAGAAAGCGGAAAAAGTTTCCTCCAATTTCATCTGAACGAAATTTTGAGATCCCTGCCACATAATTATAGCCGGGGATTCTCTTCCCTTAAATTTTGTGGAGGTAAATCTTTATATCTACCTCGTCCAGCCGCGCCTCCACGGCCTTTAAATCGATCCTTTCCCGGCGATTCTTTTTCGCCTGAATCAAATCCTTTTTTCTACGCAAACGAAGGTAGTCGCAGGACAGATACGTCGGATTCCCGGGAAATGTGTTTCCGCTATTCTATCCAGCTGACGGGCGATTTCCTCAAAGGGAAGGTTCAAGTCCAAGGTCTTCACGCTTATCCGATTCCCGTGCATTTGATACACGTGATCGGGCTGAATCAATGCGTCCGTCCTGGCATAGAGCACCATTCCCGAAACGGTATTCTCCCTTTCGCCGAATTGGTATTCGCGATTTTTGACATAGGTAAATATCTGATACAGATTATTCGAATGAACCGTATGTTTATTGAATCGTACCCAGGTCGTATTCGCATAGTATTTCGCGTCAATAATCAGCACCGTGTTCTCTCTTTCGAGGTGAATGTCGCTCTGCATCACGGGAAGCATATCGTCGTAGCCGTCATCTAAAGACCAGGGGATTTGGGAAGCGGCGGCTGAAAGCCCGGGGTAGTGCTTTTTATAGTATTCCAAAATAAACTTCTCATAGAGACGACTCATTCTCTGCTCATCGAGATAGTCCATGACCTTCGTCGTGCCGTCAACATTCGTATGGAGCAAACCTTTTACGACAAAATAACAGATGGAGATCAACATCTGATAAGTCTGATTGTACCGATTGTATTGCAGATTCCAATTTACCTTATATAAATTGATGGGCGTGACATCGGCAAAAAATACCATAAGCTTGTGCAGTTCTTGTTTCCTTTTTCCGGTAATATCCCCACGAAGAAGCAGCGCCACCGTCGATTTAATGATTCGATTCATCGTGGTGTTTGCGGAAAAATCATCGTATGTGCAGGTCAATCGCTTCCTGAGCATGCTGTTTGTCTTAATCGACTCTCCCATGTCGATTTTCCCCCGAACGGAAGATCGCTCCTCGGTTTGAAGCAGGTACTCTTTCCCCAACCCGCGCTTCAACTGAAAGGCGATGCCCTTAGCCAAAATCGCCGCCATTAACTCCGCCGTGTTGTTAAATTCTTCCGTGGCAATCTTTTTGAATCCCTGTCGATTCAGGGCTTGAAAGGCGTAGGACAGCATGTAATAAATGTTTCGTACCGGGATCACTGAATCGCGCTCCTTAATCTGCCGATCCAATTTTCCACCTTTGTCGGCTCATCGAACCAATACTCCTTCAAGAGCGGAATCAGCTCATATTCCACAATGCCGGACAAGACTTGCTCGTCAATTGTCTCCGCCGAAAGGTTGCAGAAATAACTGTGACCGATGCAAAAGCCTTCCCCTAAGGATTCGTCTATGGAAATAGCGTTGTTTAGATTTTCCACACAGGCGATCAATCGATCAAATTTTTCATTTTCTAAGCCAAGTTTATACGCTTCGAATCCGTCCGTCGCAAATCCGGGCTTGATTTCGAAAAAGGCGAACCGCCTTCTCAATGCGTAATCCAGCATGGCCAAGCTGCGATCCGCCGTGTTCATCATACCGATGATGTAAACATTTTTGGGCACGGAAAACTTTTCGTCGGAGTATAAGAGCTGCAAGGACACGCCCCGCTTGTCATTCTCTATAAGCATAAACAACTCGCCGAATATTTTACTCAAATTCCCCCGGTTAATTTCATCGATAATAAAGAAGTAGTCGTTGTCGCCGTCGATTTCTGCTTTTTTGCAAAAGTTATAGAAAGCGCCGCGCCGCAGCTCGAATCCGTCGGCGGAAGGCCTGAAGCCCATAATGAAATCCTCATAGGAATAGCTCTGATGGAACTGGATCATCATCACTCGTTCCACATCTTTCTCTCCCATCATCGAAAAGGCCAACCGCTTGGCGGCAAAAGTCTTCCCGACGCCGGGCGCGCCCTGCAAGACAATATTTTTCTTGATCCGCAAAATGCCGATTAATTTCTCGTATTCTTCCTCCGACATATAAACATCAGACAAAAAATCGTCCTTTGTATAGTGCGGATAGATCTTTTCTACCTCTTCTACGTCCTCTTCGGACTCATTTTCAAAAATGTCTTTGAGCTTTTCTACATAATCCGAATAAGGCGTAATATCAGTCAGGGTCTTCGTGACCGCTTTTCCCGGATGGGGCCAGTCGCCGCGGTGAGTCCAATCGACTTGGCGAATATGCTTAAACTCATCGTTTCTTGAGCCGTCGAATTCGTAATCCGACATGACAACGCCGCGGCCGATCAACCGGTGCATGCCTTTTTTCACAAAAACGACATCGCCTATTTTCATCTCATTGGCAAATTGCCAAGTTAAATGGGCAGAATTTATGTAGGAAAGGCTTTCGTCATAAATCTCCTTCATTTTTGCCTTCATGGCGTCCTTGCTGTCATAGGCGGTCAGATCACCCATCCCGCCCCAGCCGATGGCCATGATGCCGGAATTGTAAAATTCATCCCACAAACCGGAACCTTTCCCGGGCGAGTAGATCCAATAGCGCTTCGTTTTCACATCCTCGTCCGCAAGCGCAGTGGTTTTTTTATCCGACTTAGCCGGGCCGGCTGACAAAACATTTTTGAATATATCAGAGGCCAGCTCTTTCGTCATCTCAACATTCATGCCTGCTTCTGTTAAAGTCCATACGCCATAAATACTCTTATCGATGTATCCTGCATTTACAAGGTAACTGCGCGCGAAAGCCACTTCATTTTCGAATTTGTTTACATTGTTTTTTCCTCTGGTAACACTGACCTCTTCTTCAGTTAAGTTTTCATTCTCTATTATTTTTGCCCGTGCTTCAGCCGGAGTGGCGGAACCATCTAAATCACGAAGAGCCTGAATTAACGGAGCAAACCACTGAAGAATTGAGGCATTGGAAAGTTTGTTTTCCTTTTCCTCTGATTTCTCCTTATTCACCTGTTCCGAATAGACCCATGCTTCAAATGACAATTCCTTAAAGTCTTTTAAAAGGCTTTCGTCGCTCTGCAAATACCTTTTCAATGCTTCAATGATCTCAAAGTATTTTGCAGCGGCCATCTTAGATTCAGTTTTAGGAAGCTGTTTTACAAATGTGGCAGGCAGTTTTCCCGATTCATAAATATACCATTCATTGCGACTGTCTAGATTTAAGAATGCGTCCGGAGCAATCCAGTACAATGCCATGGTAATTTTACTATTACCGCTGCCTCTTTTCTTCATCACCAAGTTAAAATCACGGGACATGGTCTTCCGGTTCTCTGCCGTTGGCGATTGTGCATAGGCCAAAGCCGATTCATACAAGCCCCACAAATCGTCGATGTCCTCGGCGCCCCGCTGATCGACAAAATAATAAAACGTCGCATTCTGAGGATTGAGCACCGGCAAGCTGTCAAATGACGTGGGTACCGCCGTCTTGACGTCAAAGAGCTCGGCAATGGCCGTGAGAATCTTCACGCGGTTTTTGTCCGTCAGCTTCTTATTAAAAAGGCCGAAGACCGTAAAGGGATCGATGTCGACGAGTTGATTGTCTCTTTCCAATGTGGGCATGCTGATGCCCGTCATGGTATAGATCGCCACGACCTTCTCTATCAGCTCTTTTCTTCTGTTTTTATAATCTAAAAGTTTCGAAGCAAACTCTCCGTAAAAATCCACCCAGCCGAATTGATTCTTTTCCATCACATTCTCCTCCAATACCTAATGTTCAAATCTATTTTATCGTCAATCAACGTCTTTATCCACTTTTACTCAAGTATTAGGTAGCCCGGTGCATCTTTTCTTCCAATCAAAAACCCGACTCCACCTGAAAGATGCGTCGGGTCGTATCATTTTTCTTTTCATTCCTTATCTGCCACGCAATTTTTCTGCTTTTAAAAATCCTTATTCCATTATTCCTCGAGCCATCCCCGCTTTTTCCACTCGCGAAATTCCGCCCACGCCATGATGACGCACAGAAGGCAGGTGAGGCTGTCCGCAATGGGCACAGCGAAAAGGGCGCCGTCCAATCCGTAGGTTGCGGAGAGCGCCAGTGCCAAAGGGATCAGGAGAACGCCTTGCCGCAGAAGGGGGATGGCCAGGGAGCGGAGGGGCTTTCCGATGCCCTGAAAGAAGGAGGCTGTGGTCATGTGGATGCCGTAGAGGAAGAAGGCCATCATGTAGAGCCTGAAGAAGTGGGCCGCGCAGTCCCGGTAAAGGGGATTGTCGGAGACAAAGAGGGCGGCGATCTGCCGAGGAAGCAGCAGGTAGACTGCGCACCAGCAGGCGGAGATGACGAGGGCGATGGTCGTGGCCATGCGGTAGGTATGGTGTACCCGCGCGTAGTTTTTCGCCCCGAAATTGTAGCCGTTGATGGGCTGAATGGCTGAGGAGACGCCGACGAACATGGCGTGGGCAATTTGGTAAACTTTCATCATCATGCCGTAAACGGAGAGGGCCATGTCGCTGCCGTAGATGGTGGCGGCGCCGTAGATGCGCATAAGATTGTTGAGCACAATTTGCACCAATGCGGTCAATACCTGCGTCAGAAAACTGGGAAAGCCCAGCTTTACTATCCGAAGGGTCAAGGCCCGGGTCGGGCGCAGGGCGGCCCTTGTGAGGCGCACGGTCTTGAGCCGGCGCAGGTAGAGAAGGCACAGGCTTCCTGCGACGACTTCGCCGATGACCGTGGCGATCCCCGCACCGACGACGCCCATATGCAAGCCGAAGATAAAAATCGGATCGAGGATGACATTGATGGCGGCGCCGGCCATCATGCATTTCATCGTGTATTTCGGCGAACCGTCGGCCCGAATCATGGCAGTAAAGGCGGGGCAGATGAGTTGAAAGGGAAAGCCGACGGCGATGGTCCTGAGGTAGGCGAGGGATTCGTCGTAGGCCGTGTCCGTGGTGCCGAAAAGTCGCACGATCCGCGGCGCGAACAGAGTGCCGATGATGGCCATGACGAGGCCGCTCGCGATGATCCAGGTGACGCCGTGGCCGAAGATGCGATCCGCCGTATCCTGATCTTTTCGCCCCAAGCACAGGCTGACGTTGGCGGCACAGCCATCGCCGAGCATGAGGGCGACGGCGTTGACGAGGATGGCGACGGGAAAGGCCACGTTTACCGCCGCCATGCCGGTGATTCCAGCGCCTCGGCCCACAAAGATTTGATCGACGATATTATAAAGGTAATTGACCATAAGGGTCAGGGTCGTCGGCACCGAGTAGCGGATAAGGAGCTTCGAGATCGGCTCCGTCGCCAAAGGGCTGTCGACGGTTTGCGTCTTTTTCACCATGCACCTTCCTTTTTCGCTTTTCATTCCCGGGAAGTTTGCCGTAAATAAAAACATCCAGCGACAAGGCCTCCCCGAGGGAATTCTTGCACCGGATGCTTTTTTTCGGAAGACGAAGGGAAAGGGCATCCGGCAACAAGCCGAAAAGCCTCCTTCTCCCTTCCAGACCAGACTGTTGGCTTCGGACTTGCACCGAATCAGCTATGCGCTCGCGGGCTTTTACCGCCAGTAGAATACATTCGTTTCCGAAGAAAACTTTCACCTTTAATCTATCACCATTTTATGGTGCGGTCAATGATTTCATGTAATTTTTTGTTTTTTCTGGCGCTTATCCGACAAAATCACCTTGAATGCGGCGTCAGACGCAGAAAAATCGAGCAAACGCGCGAAAGCGGCCTGCTCGATTCCATTCCTTTTCAGGTCAATCTGTCTGTTCGTCATTTTCTTCTTCCAATTCCTCAGCCACTTCTTCTTCCACGGCTTCTTTGATTTTTTCATCGTCGATAATCGAGGCTTCGGCGAGTTTTTCCAGTTTTTCTTTGTCTTTTTTCGTAAACTCTTCGTCGTCATCCAATTTCTTTCTCGTGAGGCGGTTGATTTTCTTTCTCTTTTTTATCTCGGATTTGATTTCGCTCCGCTCCCGAATCCAGGCGGCGATTAAAATCAGGATGAGGATCAACCCCAAATAACCCAATATCGGATAGAGAATGGCCATTAATTTTTTAAATCCCAAGAAGGACAGGCCGAAGCCCGCCAAGGTAAAGAGAATCAGATTACGCTTAAAGGTGCCCTCCGTGGCGGAAAAGCGCCTGGCGGCGGAGTAAAAAAGGGACATGCCCGTGTTAAAAATCATGCCGAAGATGATGATGGACATGGCGAGGCCCAAGGCGGGATGCACGCTGTCCAAAACGGTCTGCATGGGAATGTCCGCATCTTTTACGATTTCCAAGGCGAGAAAGAGCGTCACGCCGACGAGGCCCGTAAGAATGGCCACGAGGGCGCCGCCGATCATGCCGCCGATGCGCGCTTCAGCCGGGTCGGTTTTGCTGCCCCCTAAGACGAAGGCCATGGAAATGCCGCTGATCATGCAGAGGCCGAAGTAGTTGATGGTGGAGAGGGGAAGGTTCCCAATCGCGGGAGGCAGGGTTTTACCCAGTGCATCCAATAGCGCCACGTCCGGGCTCGCCTTGACCATGGTGTAGATGGCACCTATCAAGGTAAAGACCAGGACCAAGGGCGTGAAGGCTCCGATGATTTTGGCCACTTTATCGAAATCCAACATACCCACGACGACGATGAGCACCGTACACAGAAGGGAACCGATCCAGGGCGCCAAGCCGAATTGTTGCTCCAGATTCGATCCGGCGCCGGCAATCATAACAAAACCCATTAAAAAGCAATTGACGATGAGAGCGTAGTCCATGAATTTCGTCACGGCGGTGGAGGTGACTTCGTCCAACACGTCGATGTGGCTTTCGGCGACGAAGTGGCTGCCTAATTGAAGCACGATGCCGCCCACCACCACGTGCAGCACGCCCACCGCGGCGATGCCGTAGATCCCGGGAAGGCCGAAGGACAGAAAATACTGCATGAGCTCCTGCCCGCTGGCCAGGCCGGCGCCAGTGAGGACGCCGACATAGGCGAAAATAATGCTTAGTGTTTTTTTATTCATTAAGACTCCTTTGTGAAATGCTATAACTTAACTTAAATAGTTTATCATAAAATCCCTCCTCATCAAAATCGCCCGCTTACGTGGCATAAAAAACCGACGTCTGCTTCATCGCCGACGCCGGTTTTCCGTTTTTCTTCTACTTTCCGAAACTTATTTTTTTCTTGTTTAGTATAAAGGAGCCGAGGAGCACGAGGGCCAGTCCCACGCCCATGTTTAGGGTAAATGCTTCGCCCAATACGAGAACCGACAGGAGGGAGCCGAAGATCGGTATAAACAGTTTGTAGACGCCGAATTCGTTGGCGTGGTAATGTTGCAGCACCGAAGTCCAAATGGAAAAGGAGGTCGCCGAGATAAAGGAGCCGTATAAAATCATAAGGCAAGCTTTCGGCGTCAGGGCCAAGGGCCTGCCGGCGATGGCGATCCCCAGGAGGATGAGCACCACGGCGCCGATCATAAATTGAAAGGACGTGAGGATGAAGGAATTTATGCCCTTTCCGTACTTTCGAATCATCACCGAGGCCAGGGCGTTTAATGTGGTGGCGATGAGCACAAAGCCTTCCCCGACAAAGCGCACGCCGCCGGTGTTCTCCGCCGGGCCATTGGAAATAATGATGCCAAGAGTCCCCAGCACGAGGGCGATGAGAATATTCGGGTTCACCTTTTCGTTGGGAATCAGAATAGCCGAGATCAACACGACGAGAAAGGCATTGGTGGATTGGATAATCGACGATTTCACGCCGGCCACGTGGGAAAGGCCGATGTAATAAAAAATGTATTGCAAGGACGTTTGAATCAAAGCCAGGATGACGACGAATTTCCAATTGACTTCCTTAAAGGCGATGGGCCGCCCCTTTTCGCTCACTTTAAAATAGATGAAGGTCAAAAAACCGGCCAGCAAAAACCGGATCCCCGCCACCAAGATTTTTAGCCCCGCATCCCCTTGGCCGATGCCCAACTCCGTAAAGGTGGATTTAATTAAGGGGATGGCGCTCCCCCACAAAAGCATGGCAAGGATACTTAATAAAATCGCATTTCTCTTCTTTGATAACAACTTGTCCTCCGCAACTTCTCTCTTCTTTACAATTCCCCTGCCCGAAAGGGAATCCCGGGCAGTGAATGCCCTTTGGCGAATCAAAAACCCCGACCGGGGAAAAATTACCATGTCGAGGTTTTTTTCATTTATTTCTCTTTTTTCACGTTCATTTCCAAGCTGTGGCTTCATCGAAAGGCCTTCCCCTTCGACCACGCTTGGTCCGTTACCATTATCATACCACAAAGGAACGCAGGAATAAAAATGCGCTTTTCCGGCCGAATTCCTACAAGAAATTAAAGGGAAAGATGGAAAATTCGCCGGTCGTAGAATAGGTGCCGTCCTCTTTCAATACGCGATACCTCGTATAGGAATACAAAACAGCCCGATAAGAGGAAACGACCCCCTCTTCGCCGCTCCATGGAACGGGAAAGCACAGCAAGATGCACTAAAGAAGGATCTTTCTCTTCTTACTCATTCTCTTTCGCTTTTTCATCAATCGCCGCCTTTTCTCATGCCCGTGGCATTCTTAGCCCTTGCCCATAACGGACATGAACCGTTCAAACATCATATTGGAATAGCTGTCTTTTTCCACGAGATCTTTCCAATTGAGAACGGCCTCCGCGTCGGTGACTTTATCGGGGAGCATCATGCTTCCGTCCTTCAAGCTGATGGAGGGAGAAAATGCCGTGATATCGTCTCTGTAGCGAATGGTGATCTTGCCGTTTGGGGCGATGTCGCTGATGTTTTGGCAGATAAAGGTGATGCCGGTGGTTCCAAGGGTATCCAAGGAGGGATTGTCCTCTTCCTTCAGCTTTCCGCCCTCTGAAACCGCAAGTTCCTTGAGGCAAACAGAGGCGTTCTTGTACTTGGGAATCACCAGGTAGCATTCCTCGCCGTTGAGGTAGGGCCGGCCTGCGTCCTCGCTCTCTTTCACGGAAATAAGCATGTTCGGATCTTCCCAATTGGTGAACACGCCTGTCCAAGCGTGTAGTTTCGCCAGGGTCTCTTTCAAGCTCCCTTCGTCAAAGGCGGCGCCCAGGTGGATGATGAAGGCCTTGTGGTTTTCATCGGCCGGATCGACGCCGAGTTTTCTCGCCATTCTTACATAAACATCGGATATGGGATCTGCGTCAAATTTGTCGGCCCTCAGTTTTAAAAGGGGTGGGCACAGTCCCGCGTCCGGGTCGATGGATTGGGCGCAGACAAACATAGGCGTGCCCACTTCGTCGATATAGATCCGTTGATCCGGAGCCTTGCCTTTGTCCCAGAGATTGTTTAGCACCAAACCGGTGTAGTGGTTCGGATTGTAGAAATAGGACGAATCGGTGCTATCTCGATAATAAATGCTCGTTTCTTTAGCCTGCGCTTCGACCAAGCTGTTTTCGATGAGTCCCAACAGCTCGCCCTTCGCCACGCCGAAATGCTTCATAAGGGCATCGTCGTCGATGAACTTGCCGTCGGGAAGGGAGAAGTTAAACACGGTGTAATGAGCCGCCCCTTGTTCCCAGATATCGTAATCTTCAATCATGACGCTGAGCACATCCTCGTCTTGGTACACGGAAAAGGCGGCGTAGATCCCCGTATCGAAACCTTCCATTTCCTTCTCGTACTTGGCGTAGGTGTCCTTCATGTGTTTTACCATGGCGTCGATCTGCTTATTGGCCGCAGCTGCGTCTTCGGAATCCAATAGAATCCGCGGCACGTGGAGGCCGCGATCCTCCCGCTTCGCAGAGGCCGCGTACTTCTCGTCGACGAAATCCTTCCACACCTCTCGATCTTCCACATAATAAGAAACGGATCCGATCGTCGCCCCTTTCACAGGGTTTAATTGGGCTACTGCCTTTGAAGCGGTATCATTCGCCGTCCCATTCCCACGCTTCGCACTTTCCTTTCCAGACTCGGCAGAGTGATTGGCGCATCCTGCGAGGAGCACCGCCGCCAAAAAGAGCATCAACGCTATCGAACTTCTTTTCATGTCATCGCCTCCTTTTAAAAAAATTTTTCCTCTTCGCTTTATTATAGTATAGAAATGGCGTGAAAGGATAAGAAAAAACGCTTCTATGGACCACTCCGTCGGAAGCACTAAAAACATTCTTTTTCCGTAATGAAATCCATCTCACGATGTGATGCAAAAAAATATGGCTTCTACGGTTTTTAAAACCCTAAAAGCCACTGCTGCAACAATTTTTTAGCCCTGATTCAATTTTTCAAGACGATTGACCGCCTTACAAGGATTCAAGTTGCTCGTCCTGATTCCGCTTTACATAGATCACGGCAAGTATCTGTATCTCTTTGTTCTGCTCATCAATTAAAAAATAGATGTAGTAATTTTTCACGCGTAATTTTCTAAAACCGAGATCGCACCAAGGTTCTTCGTCGATACACTTAATTCGATAAGGCATGGTTTGTAGCGACAAAATCTCGCATTTAATCAGCCCTAACAGTTTCTTTGCCGATTCCGGCTCGTTTAATTCGACGGCGACGTATTCACGGATAAGCAGAAGATGCTCTCTTGCTTGCCTCGTGATTGTTATTTTATAACGATCCATTAGAGACCTTTCTCAAGCTCCTCAAAAACATCCTCCACGGGATACGTATCCCCTCGAACGGCCTGATCGTAGCCCCTCGCCATCATGCCGTGAAAGTCCTTTTCGTCCATGGCGTCGCGGGCCGGCAAAGATTTCGGTATTGTAAGAGCAAATGGAATCCCCTGATTCAAAATGATTTGGCGATAATACAGATCGATGGCCGCTGTTCTTGAAATGCCGATCGTCTTGAGAATCGATTCGGCCTGTTGCTTAATATCTTCCTGTATTCTCACGTTGACGTTCGCAGTTTTTGTCTTTGCCATACAAATCCCCCTTTTAGTTGATTATAAATTTTTGTATCGCATATTTCAACACATGCCTTCAAAGAAAACAATGACCGGCGCATCCAAAGGCAAAATTTTTTCGTTTAATTCGATTTATTTCTCAAACCTCACACTTTCGTGTGATGTGGAAAAATATCTTTCTCCCTATAATTTATATACACTCAAAAGACATCCGTTGCGGAAACCATAACTGTTTGAAGGGAGGATTTGAATATGAAGATGCACTTTATTGCCTTGAAAAAAGCTGTGCCCATTGCTTTGGTTTTGGCACTGGTCTTGGCACTCTCCGCCTGCGAAAGCGGAAAAGATCAGGTCACCGAATTCAAAATCAGAAACGACCGCGTCGGCACGGAGGTGTCCTTTAATCTCCCCGGCAGTGAAGAGGATTGGGACGTGGTGGATCATCAATTCGGCACGACCTCGGAAGATATCAGCTACTATCCCAAAGGCGACGATTTAGACGGCACCAACAGCTGGAGCGTCCAGGCACAGCTCTCGGCCGAAGATACATTCTATAAGAAAATTGTCATCGACGGAGAAGAACCCGTGGACGACAGCCAGAGCGTGGTGGAATCCGATTCGGGCATGCGATGGCTTAAAACCACAGGCGACGGCAACTATAACTGCTACGTCACTTGCCTGGATAAGTATTTGAACGGCTACCACACCGTCGAATTTATTATCTTGCCGAACGGCGAGCTTGAGGAAGGCCAAGAGCCCGACAAAGAACTTTTCGACAAAATTGAAAAGACGATCATTAACAGCCTGAAATACGACAGCGCTTACGAGGGCAAGCCGGACTATTCCGACGGGGCTTACACAGGCACCCATCAGGTGAAATGGCCCTTTGAAATTCCCTTTGAAAGCAGCGCAATCAAGGTCGAGGAATTTGTGGATGACAACGGCTTAGTGGTCCGCTTTAAATACGAAAGCCCCGAAAACCCGTCTGTCGTCTACCGCATCGAATTGATTCGCGATTTCATGCATGATCCTGAAGAAAGTGACGGCAAATCCTACATCAATGAACACTTTGTCAATAATGACGATCCCTACGCGGAAAAGGGATTTGAGATCCTGAAGATCGACAGCTATGAAGCGGCGATGCGCTTCAATCAAGAAAATATCAAAGATGAAGTGGTGATCGAGATTCCCGAAGACAAAGTGAAACAACACCTCGTTCTCGATATGTTCACCTTTATCGATAGCGACACAGGCGCCGACAAAGGTGATGAAAAGAACAAACAAAAGATCATCGACATGGTGGCGGCCATTGCAAAGAGCGCAGAATTCATCGGATCCCCCGAATCCGGTGCCGATGAAAATAAATAGCACACTCCTTTCCTTTATATAAACAAAACGCTCCGGATGAAGCTTCACGCCGATCCGGAGCGTTTTGTTTTATTTCTTTTAAATCCATAGACCGGCAGCACTTCTTGCCGTATACGAGCGTAAAGCGCTTGGCTTTATCGCCGATTTTTCCGCCGAATCATTGAATTCCATCTTTTCATTCTTTCTCGTCATGATAAAAAAACCGCATTCCTTACTTGATTAAACTGCAAATTTGCTTTCCATTGAATTGGCCACTCTGACCAAGAACAACATGACGGGAACCTCCACCAGAACGCCGACCACCGTCGCTAAGGTCGCCCCCGACGATAAACCAAATAGAGAAATCGCCACGGCGACGGCAAGTTCAAAGAAATTCGAAGCACCGATCATGGCGCAGGGCGCCGCAATGCTGTAAGGCAATTTCGCAAGATGTGCCATGGCAAAGGTTATGGCAAAGATAAATAAGGTTTGAATGATGAGGGGGACGGCGATGCGTAGGATGTTCATCGGTTGCTCCGCGATGTGATGCCCTTGAAACGAGAAAATAATCACCAAAGTGAGCAATAAGCCGACCATCGTATACTTATCAAACCGAGGAATAAATTCTTTTTCTAAGTACGCTTCGCTTTTTCTCGAGAGAATAAACCGTCGCGTGGCGATGCTCGCCACCAGGGGCACGACGATGAATAGGACAACCGATAAAAACAATGTTTCCCACGGAATGGTGATATTGCTCATATTCAGCAGAAAACTTACAATCGGTATATATGCAATGAGAATGATCAGATCATTGGACGCTACTTGAACCAAGGTGTACGCACTGTCCCCGTTTGTCAACTTGCTCCATACAAAGACCATGGCAGTACAGGGGGCCGCACCCAATAACACGGTACCCGCCAGGTATTCGGTGGCTAAATCGGGGCGCAGGATTTTTCCGTAAACACCAAAAAAGAACGCATAGGAAATAAAATACATGGATAGCGGCTTAATGACCCAATTGGCAATCCAGGTGATAAACAAGCCTTTCGGGTTCTCTTTAATTCCCTTGATGCCGGCAAAATTAATTTTTAGCATCATGGGATAAATCATGATCCACAATAAGATCGTCGTGGGAATGGATACATTGTAAAACTCGAATCGAGCCAATGTGTTTGGAATGATCGGAAGAAATTTCCCGATGAAAACCCCAATCACCATGCATAGTAAAACCCAAAATGTAAGATTCCGCTCGAAAAAGCTTATCTCTTTGTCTTCCGTCATATTATTCCCCCTCCTCTTCGGCCCTTTCAATCAATTCAATCACTTTTTCCTCGATCCTGCGGATCACGTTTATGAATGCTTCATCGTCTTTTCCCGTGGGATCTTCCAGGCCCCAATCCTCACTTTTGTAGGAAAAGGGCAAAACCGGGCATACGACATTGCATCCCATGGTAATCACTTCATCCACCGGCGGAATTGCTTGAATCAATTTAGGTTTTTGCGTTTTTTCCATGTCGATACCATACATCGCCATCATCAACCGCCGGACATCCGGATTAATCTCCTCTTTTATTTCAGTGCCGGCTGAATACACCTCCAGCACATCGCTCCCTAATTTCTTAGCCAAGGCTTCAGCGATTTGGCTTCTGCAGGAATTATGCACGCAGACAAATGCAACTTTCTTTTTCATAAACCACCGTCTCATCTTATTTACAGATACAATCTGTTTTTGCCGTGGTAATCGTCGCGAGAAATGCTTTTAATTCAGATATTTTTGATTGATTCAAGGTGTATTTCATCCAAGGGCCGTCCTTTCGTCCGTCTACAAGCCCGCTTTTCGTCAACAAATTCATATGGTAACTTAATGTGGACTGCGAAATACTTAATTTTTCTAAAATATCGCAGGCGCACAGTTCACCGCAGGAAAGCATGTCGATTATTTTTAAGCGCGTTTCTTCGGAAATGGTTTTTAACATGAGGACGTAATCCCCGTAAGAATCCTTCATTTTATTTTTTCCCCTTGCTGCAGAAAGTAAGATCGATATCTATCGATGTCCCCGACATTTTATCAAGTACATCGATAGCTGTCAATGTGTCTCGGCCTCCACGCCCCATAAAAATCATTTGTTCCATGAAAAAAGTTAGGGTATTTCACCTAACTTTTCTCATCCTTTTGAATAAACTACCTAAGCGCATCCGGCGTCGATTCGGAAACACCGGAAACGAATGATCGTATCTTCCGCCGCACTGTAGGCTTCTCTATGCTTCTTCTATGGCACCCAGCGGGCAGCTATCCTTTGCTTCCGCTGCCGCCGCTTCCGATTCCAGAGGTACGTCTGTTTCAATGGCCTTGGCCACGTTCATCGGTCATGGAAAATACTTCCGGGCAAATCCCTGCGCAAAGTCCGCATCCGATGCATTGATCATTTACTCGATACTTCATAAATTTCATCTCCCTTTCTTTTTATTCCAATGTTAGAAGAAGCGCCATCTTAAACTTCTTCGTCGCTTTTACCGAGTGCAGACCGCCTTTCGCGAAGTGAAAGTTTTCGCCGGCGCGAATGACTTGATCTTTTCCTTCATATCCGATCACGGCCTCGCCGTCCAAAGCAAAGATGATTGCCTCGCCGGGCGCGGCGTGTTCCGAAAGGCCCGTGCCTTCATCAAAAGCCATCACCACAAGCTTCATCTTGTCATTGTGCACCACGTCCATGTTCACGACCTTGCCTTCCCCATAAGGAACCAGGTCTTCCAGCTTAAAAATTTCTCCTGCTTTGATTACTTCGTTCATCGTGCTCTCCTTTCTTACAGCGACTTCCGTATACACACTGCCTTCTTCCGTTCGCATGCCCACGGGTACGTCAGTCAATGTGAAGATGCATTCTCCGGCGCGCAGCTTTTGCGAAAAGCCATCGTTGTCGTAAACCTCCACGCTTCCCTCCGCCACGATCAATAATTTATGATAGGGATAGATTTCCTCGCTGATGTCGGTATGCTCGGCCAGGGAAAAATACGTGATCCCGCTATCGCCTCCGAAGGCTTTTGAAACGGTGCATCCCGGAATCGGCGGATTTTCCTCCCCGATGGAAAAGACTTTGCCGGTGGTTTTCTTTTCGTTGCCCTTCATGTCGTTCATTATTTTTCCTCCTCCCTCGCTTTTCTACTTGTATTGTAGTACAATCGCAACAACATGTACGTTGTTATGACAACATATCGGAGGGTTTTATGAATACTTTTTTTCTTGCGAATACGCAGCTTTTCCGCGGCATTAGCGAAAGTGAAATAAAAGAGCTCCTCCTCTGCCTGGGGGCACATGAACGCAATTTTCAAAAAGACGACGTCATCCTTCGAGCCGGATCGACTGTGGATGCCTTCGGGCTTGTGGCGTCGGGAAGCGTCAATATCGTCGTAAATCTCTATTGGGGAAACAGCATTATTTTCGGGCACGTGGGCAAAGGAGAGGTCTTTGCGGAAAACTACGCGGCCATTCCCGGAAAAGAGCTCCTGTGCGATGTCGTGGCCTGCGAAGATACTGAGATCGTCTTTCTGAATATGAAACACGTTTTGACGACTTGCCGGAAAGGTTGCGCCTATCATAACCGCATTATCCAGAATATGCTTCGCATCTCCGCTCAAAAGAATTTGAACATGTCTTCCCGCATGATGCATACCGCTTCCAAATCTCTAAGGGAAAGGCTCCTGTCTTATTTTTCCGAGCAGGCCTTGAAACATGGGGGTGCGCACTTTACCATCCCCTTTAACCGGCAACAGCTTGCCGATTACCTCGGCGTCAACCGCAGTGCCATGTCCAATGAACTTTCTAAAATGCAAGCGGAAGGACTTCTTTCTTACCGTAAAAATGAATTTATATTGAAAGAGACCGACCATGATAAATGAGTTGCGATGCAAGCGAATCTCTCATCCGCCGGTGGAAAAAGATGGTTTTCGTATTCTTGCGGACATGCTGCAACCATTCCATGAAAAAAGATTCTCTGCCAATGCCATCGACAGAGAATCTTTTTTTTGCGCGAAGTTATGCTTTTTCCCCGAGAAAATGTTCTTTTGCAAACTCCATGTCCTGTACCAATTCCAGGGTGCCGAGGTATTTGCCGTTCTTGTCCCGCACAGCCATGTAGCGAACCAACATGGTACGGCCCTCTTTTTCCATCCATACTTCGACAAAATCGCGACGGCCATGTCTGAAATCGTCGATAATCTGACGCACCATGGGCTCGATTTTCGGCGGATGACACGAGAACACCTCGCGGTTCAGCGCCATGAGAGGTCGCTTAAACACCTTCGGTCCTTCGTCAAAGAAGCGATTGATGTTGTCTGCATCGACAAAGGTAATCTCCATGGGAATCGTGTTTAATAGGGCGATCAGCTGCTCAATGGTCAAACGACCGCCCGGCATGGCGATCTCCCCTTCCGAGGCTTCAGCCACAGCCTGCGCCATGTTTTCAGCATCTTCCCACGTCTTTTGTTCTACGCCGAAGCAGATCGCATAATCTTTGGCATCCCGATAAATGCCGTACCATTCCTCTTGCGTAAAATTAACCGCACAAATGGGAAAGAGAATGTTCTGTTCCTTATAAATCATCTCCTCCGCACGAGTAAGCAGGTTATCCAGGCGGGCATTCCATGCTTCGCCATGTTCTTTTTCCTTCACAAGGGAAGCGAGACCGTCGCGAATTTCATCGTCGACCGTCCACATGACATCGGAAGGACCGGAGATTTCGTAATGAACCTTAAGCAGCGGATAGAGCAGATCGCCTTTCTTGGCGTAATGAATCGAAAGCTCGCGAATTTTTGGAAGGAGCGATTCATCTCTGTGCTCTTTAAATTCAGCGAGCAGCGCCGACAAGGCGTCGTTTTCTTTCTTGAAGGTGTACAGGGGATGCCCCGTGATGGCTTCGAGGGCCGCCGTCTTCGCCTTCTTTTCTTGCTTAACCGCCTGCGCCTTTTTTCTTATGGCCGATGCCTCCACTTCCCTTTCGGCATTGGCGATTTTTTCTTCCGTGGTGGAACCGTGGAATAGAGCCGAGTGCACGTCACACAAGCGCTGCACCTCGCTGAGTGGCGTGCCTTCTTTCAAAAGCGCCTGCTCCGCCTCCATAATCTCCGACGCCTCCACTTCTCCGAAATCGCGAACGAAATCTGCCCTAACATCTTCCAAGGCTTCTCCGTCGCCGAGCCTTTTCAGATATGCCTTCAATTGTTCCCTACGATCTGCGGAAGGATGACCTGTATTCTCTTCCTGCCCTTGCGTTTTCGAAACCGAAGCCATATCCGGCATATCGCCCACCGGCTCAAATCCATGGCGCATCAACGTGGTCATAACATCAATCATGGAGATGTTCTTCATCTTCGCGCCCTTCGGGATGGTCATCATTTTACCCATGGAATACAGCATGGGCTTTTTCGTTATCTCGGTAAAGCCCAGACCCGCCATAATATCGACCAGTTCCGGGTATTCCTGTGTCAGTTCGAAGACCGTTTTATTTAAATCAAGTTTCTTTGCCATTTCAATAACTCCTTTCATTTCTCTTTTTCTTAATCATAAACGGAAAGCAATCCAATGTATGTTGTTTCAACAACGTTTTTGTATAAATACCTACATCTTCAATCAAAGGCCGGTTCTCATTTTGAGGCAGAATATGTTGAAAAAGTTTCGCCCCGAAATAATAGTTGTCCAATCCCCCGCTAATATAATCCGGATAGAGTAATCGAATTGTTTTCATTTTATTCTCCTCATACACCGGACGATACTTGGGTCCCATTCATCCGTTGAGGTGCTTCGCTCTTTCATCCTCTATGAATCTTAAAGCAGACCGGCGACAGTATCGCCGTGTCGAGTTTCGTCCTTTCTCACGCTTTCAATCACGGGAAATTTTTCCGCAACCGGCGCGTAGTTTTCGGCGGCGGCGTATTCTCCCTTTACAATAAGCGGGTAGAGCCTCTTTTTTCCGATTATCTTATAAAGGATGGGCATGAGGATGGCCAAGGTTTTCTTTGGCTTTAAATTTTCGTTTGTAAGTCCGTGAAACACGGCCGCGTGGTGACCTTCTTCTGCAGCCAGTTTTCGAAAGGTGTCTGCGTCCTTTGTATCTTTCACCACCTCTGCAAGGGCTTGATACATAAGGACCGCATCCAATTCTCCTTGCTGGGATTTTAATAATATTTTCCTATCGTTGTCGCTTCTGCTCATTTCATTTTCCTTTCAATCACATGGATTTGTACCTACTCTAAAAGATACCCTCTTCCTTCATTATAAATATCAACTATCGAAACGTGAATAAGATCCGATGCTACTCTATATCCATCGCTCCTTCGGCATAGAAAAAGGCCTTTAAGATTTAAAACCTTAAGGCCATCCTTTTTCATGCTTCATTTACTATTTTTTTTATTTTCTTTGTTCCTCAATTTTACCGATTTCAAGCAGGAATCTGATTTTAACTTCTCGAAAAGATCTTCGATGTCGTAATTTTTATGAAAAGTTAACGTGGCTTCAATGATTGATTCGTCCTCGATGCCCACGTCAATGATATCGAGTTTTCTCACTTCCACGCCTTTCTCGGAAGTGAAATTCAAAAAGCGGTCTCGGTCGAAATTGGTACTGTTAAATACCATAATATAAGATACTGTCGTTCGCTCATTGAGCGCATCGCTGAATCCCATGAGCAAGATCAAGGTGATCAGGCAAACGACGGTCGCTATAATCGCGCCTTCATAATAGCCGATTCCCACGGCGAGTCCGATGGCGGCAGACAGCCACAAGGTGGCCGCCGTGGTGAGGCCGGATACCCCATCCTTTGTTTGAAGGATGGTCCCGGCACCTAAAAAGCCGATGCCGCTGATCACCTGGGCGGGAAGCCTGAGGGCATCCCATCCATCGCCACCGGATACTTTGCCGACGCCGTCGATGCCGATGAGCATAATCAAGCAAGCACCGACGCTGACAATAATATGGGTTCTGAAACCGGCGGCTTTGTGTTTCGTTTCCCTTTCCATGCCGATAATGGCGCCTAAAAAGGCCGCCAGAATGATTCTGCCTGCCACTAAAAATACATTCATTCCCTGCCTCCTTCTATCCCGCCTCGTACCGATTGAAATCATTTATTTCGAAAAAGCCAATCCTTGCTTGAGATGCGCCGATTTTAATATGTCTTAACATTACCATGATAATAACTTTACATCAAGACGCGGGCATTAAGGCAAGTAACAACAAGTAACAAATTGAAAGTATCCAAAGGCAGGTGGCGGTGAACGTCTGCTATGCCGCATCCTCCTTGGATTGTCCTGCGCCTTTTCCGTGCATGGAACGTTTCCTGAAATTTTACATAAGAATAGCACCTACCCTCGTAGATGCTTTCATAAAACTTGTGCTTTTTAAGACTTCAGCAATTCAATGATTTCATCCTGCGCCTCTCTGCCTTCTCTGAAAAACCGCGCCAAAGGGTAACAGTGGCACATGCCTTTCCCCACAATGATTTCGTAGGGCGCCCGGTATTTTTCCATGGCTTTTTGAAATTCGTCCGCAAAGGCGTAGAGGCATTCATTTTCTCCGTAATAAAAGTATGTTTTCGGGAAGTCCGTAAAATCGCCTACCGTTCCGTCTAACATATATTCAGGCAGGTCTGCATCTCCTTTTGCAATCTCCCTTGCCGTTTTAATATAGGTCGGTTCAATCATAATGTCTTTAGGGTTCAGCGCATTTAGCTTTTCCCATATCTCTCTGTTCTCATGGAGCGTGACATCGGGTATGCCGCCGGGTGAAACTGAAATAATTTTTTCGGGCATGGGAAGGGGTCTGCCCAAGGCATTATTATGTAGAAAGATCCCTAGAGCCAGGCAGGCGCCGGAGGAAAAACCGAGGACACTTAGGTTCTCCGCCTTGTAATTTTCGGTCATCCGCCGATAGGTTTCAAAGGAAACTTCGTATGTCTTATCCACCTTTACATCCTCCGAACAAAGGGGATAAAACAAAAACCAAACATCTTTGCCCGTTTTCTCCATGATTCTTTCCGCCAAAGAAAAATCCAATTTGTCCGGCTGCGTAATCATGCCGCCGCCGAAGAGATAGAGAACCGCACCGTAGGCGGGCATTTGATTTTTTTGGTAAGAAAGCAGCCTGTATCCCATGACCTCTCTGTGGAAGAGGAAATAGTTTTTTCTCTCGGCCCGCTTTTTTGCCTTCTTTAAATCAAAGACCACTTTCGCATTTTCTTTCCTTGCATAGGCGAGCATGTCTTCTTTGTTCTTTAAAAACATCTTTTTGACTCCGAGCAGCCTTACGATGGACGATGCGATCTTATACGTTAAACTCATTTTTCCCTCCTTGAAAACAGCCTTCCATCCGGTTTCCCCCATGCTTTCGGTTTATTCTTTATCCCCTGTAATAAAATAATCGCAACAATCCGCGCCGTTGGCGATGGTGTCTTTTCTGTGAAGCACGCCATGCTGAAGGCCAATCATCACCTCGTCCAGCTCGCAAAACAGGGGCATTAATTCCGCGACGCCGAGCTTTTCGGTGTAGGCACATATGGGGCAGCGGGTGATTCTGTAGTAGCAGGCGCCCTCGTAGGGCTCGCCGACAAAATCAACTTTAAAGGACGTGGGGTAGCGCTTTTCTTTTTCCGGCGTATACCATTTGACATACTTCAGGATGTTTTTCTTATTGGCCGCCTTCCCCCACTTCGTATTGAGGTCGACAAGAGAAAAATACGGGCGGACAAAATAAAGGGATCGACGCATCATCTCCTGCGCGATTTCCGGCGGAATCTTTTTCTCGCTTGCTAAATAAGGAGCGACAAACACGAGGGCAAACAACTCATTGTAGGCCATGGGATTGTACTCGCCCATATCCTCCGCCTCTTCGACAAGCTTTCGATACACTTTTTTGCTTTTTTTGATGATTTCGTCGGCATAGGCTCGGCCGTATGTTTCCGCCAAGACCTTTTTCATCGGATGTCGAAACAGATTAAAATAAAATCGGCGATATTTCATCGAATCTCCTTCATGCCTTTCTTTCAATGCTCTGTTTTGGTCGCTATGAACGCCAGTTGTTCTTTTCTGTCTAAATGGTAATCACACAAAAAACCGACTTTCGTAAGCATATTCGTCAAGTCGTCGGGTGTGTAGACTTTCATGGAAATCTTCCCGGCTAAAATCCTTACATCTTTTCTTTTCATCGACGAGACCTCATTGCATATGAGAAACTTCCCGCCTCTGTTTAACACGCGATAAATCTCTTTAAAGCACGCCTCAATGTCGTTCCAAAAATAAATCGTTTCAAAGGCCGTGACAATAGCCATGGATTCATCCTTAAAGGGAAGGTGCTTTACATCGCCCACGAGAATTTGGCATCGGCCGGACTCGATCGCTTCTTTATTTCTCTCACTCGCCATGTTTACACTGGTCTGTGAGTGGTCCATGCCGTAGACTTTGGCTCCTTGAGTCAAAAAATATTCGATGTTTCGCCCGCCGCCGCAGCCTAAATCCAAGACGGCATCTTCTTTATTGATTTTTATGTAAGACCTTCCCCACTTCGCTAATTTTTCATGGCCTCGATTCATGCTCATTAACATCAATCTGCCGGCAAAGTTGTCTTCCGGTTTTCTGAAATTTTCTAAAAAGCGTCGAAACATAACCGCCTCCTGTTGATACTTATTATCATAGATATTATACCACGTCCCCTTCCGGCGATTTAACAGAAAAAAAGGATTTCAAGATTTCTTGTAAAATCCTAAAATCCATTTTTTCGACAGCTTTATAGTCTGTTATTTTATTTTTAAAGTATCGAAGCCGGATAAGATGCCGTGCAGAATCTGTTTCCTATTTTTTCTTCACATAAATCCCGTCGCTTCGTCGCGGGATTTTTCCACCGGTAGATGATGAAATCCCTATGCTTTTACATCTTTTTCAACTTGTTATACCGATCTCCGCATCCTATACCGAAAAGCATGGACCCGATGATCCATGCGTACTCCGTTTTACCACTGTTAAATGACATCCATATCGAAGCGATAAGCGTAATGAACGCAATCATAGCCAATATCAGCCATACGTTCTTTTCCTCCATTTTGCCTCCTTAAGCAACTTCCCTTTGTACGAGTAAAAATCACCTCTCTGTGTCGCCCAAATATTTCTCCAGGAGAACCAGATTGACATCGGGGATCCCGTTAAACACAGTAGGCACCATATCTATTTCTTCAAAATCAAGCTTCTTGTACATCTTCCGCGCCACCAGATTTCGTTCATTTGTGTCCATGCGAAGCGCGCAACATCCGTGATCCAATGCATAGCTTTCATAGAAATCGACAAACTGCTTTCCGAGTCCCAGTCCGCTCGCTTTCGGAGAAATCGTCAGCGTGTGCAGAACCCATACCTTCTCGGCATCTACCTCGTGCCGCCATTTGGCCTTTGCGTAGACATCCACCTGAAGCTGATTGATGATCGCGGAGCCCAAAATAGCGCCGTCTTTTTCGATCACAAACAAATCTTCTCGACGAAGCGCGTCTTCTGCCGTCGCCCTTGTCGGGTACACGCCACGAATCCATCCCACCGTGATCGCCCCATCCTCTTGCAATTGGATGATTTCATTATAAATCGTCACCACCGCATCGAGATCGGAAGAAACTGCCTTTCGAATCATTCCATCGCCCCTTTCAACATTTTTTTCGTCGATTCAGGCTTGTCCGGCTCATAAAACTGAAAATCGTTTGTTATTTAATAATAATCCCATAGACTCCAATTACAGTTAGGATAATTCCAATAATCAATTCTACCAATCCAACTCTCTCGGCATATCGTTTTGTTTTCCTTCCTGCTTTATAAGCTTCTTCAAAACCGTTGATTAGATTGTATTTCTCTTGAAAATAAATCTTATATCCAAATACTGTAAATGCAACACCGAGCGTCATTAGTATAATTTTTAATATCAACATTTTACCGACCCCTAAATCATTACTTCATCCTCTCATGCCTGCTTTCATACAGATTGGCTTTATTTTGGACGAAAATCAATCTGTTGGAAAAAAACTCCGGCGATGTGCCTGTCTCCGGTGTCATACTCAAAATCCCTTGATTTCGAGGCCTTCCTATTCCGTGTAGCACTTCTCCCGTGACATTAAACATAAACACTCCACATGAAACGAGTGGTCAGGATGGATAAAAAGCCCATTTTTACATTTTCGTAAACATATCAGCGGCTTTTAGCAGTTTCGAGTATTGAAAAACATATCATTAGGATTTTTAGCAGTCTCATTCTATTTGATTTGCAAATAGAATAATAATTTTAACGATCTATTCCATTTTCAGTTGATTTCCAACAGTGACTCGATTCTCCAATCCTAGTTTTTCAGCATTACACCCCTCTTCTACATCCATACTTTCGCATATTTTCTTCTCGAGTCGGGCTTTTTTATCATTTCGTTTTCTCTAGTTCCAATACCTTTTCTAAACACTTGTCTGCATTTATATTTATTTGATTCTCTCCAAAACTATATTTAACACTAGAATCTATGACCGTAATATCTGGCTTTGTTTTTTCAAGATCATTAATGCTTCCCTTTCCTGTCACTCCCATTTGTTTTGGAAAACGCATGACAAAACCTGATTTAGGTAATGATATTTGGAAGGGATCAGTCCCAATTCCATCGCCCCCTGTTGTAGTCCCGATTAATGTTGCAATGTTTGTTTCTTTCATAAAGCTAGCTAACATTTCAGCAGATGAAAAAACTTTTTCATCTACTAAGAGATATATCTTTCCTCCAAATTTAACGGATTCATTATTAGGATTAACTACTCTTTCATGATTCGTATAAAAACTAAAGTCTTTTAGGTAGTTGATTGTTTTCTCCGGAAAATTAAAACCTCCTAGTGTGTTGGCATTAAGCCTTTTATATCCTTCATATCTTCTAACCTTTTTGAAGAGTGGACCATCCTTAATAAATGTATATTCTAAATTCCTAACTTCTTCATTTACAATGAGAGGTAGCAAAAACTCTTCCCAATATTGAGAATCTCCACCGCCATTGCCACGAATATCTATAACTAAGGCTCCATAATTTTCAACTAACTGCAAGTACGACTCAATCTTTTCTTTATCTTTTTTAAATTCTATACTTTGCAGATCATAACCAATCATATTAGGAATGGAGATAAGTGCAATTTTACCTGGTATTAAATCTTGGCAATTAGCATTTGTTGATAGAATCTCAAAATCTTGTCCGTGATATTCAGACAACTTGTCTCGAATTAATTCATTGGTAATGCCATATCGATTTTGAACGATGTTATTCTCATATAAGTCTGCAAAATCTGAGCGAAAATCTACTCTATGAGCATCTCTGTATGTTAAGTATTGATATATTCCCTCGTTTACTCCTATTAAATTCACATGATAATTATGTAGGTCTTTCAATATCTGATTAAATCGCTTATAGAAATCCTCATCTGTTTTAGCTTGAGCAATATAGTCTTGATAATCATTTTTATTTGCTAAAAAATCAACACCGAAAAGTTCTCTGTTCACATCAAAATAAGGATAGTAATCTTCTAAAACATCCCAAGCATAATTGAAGTCATAGACATAATCATCAGAATCTAATTTTTCATTCTCTTTTAAGGGAGGAAAGTCAAAAATAGGTTTTGATGAAAATTTATAGCTGTTAATTAAACAGAAGGTTACCACTGAACTTATTAACAAAATCACTATGGTAAAAATTATGATTTTACGCTTTTTATTTATTTTCATGAATGTACCTCCTATTGGATTCTGAAATTAATAATAGTATGGTTTTCCGGCGGTAAAGTGGATGTTCAAAAATCCAATTTCATCAATAACAACATGACCCGCTTCATTTTCTAAGGCTTCTGCATTAACACATTCTGTTGATTGCTTCGGGACTAGTCCCTTGACAATAATGCCACCGTCTCGTAATGACTTGAGTGATCAGTATGAATAAAATTTCATATTTCTGAAAAGCCTTGTCTGCGGGATCAGATCCATAACGAATCAATCAAGTTATTCATTAGAAGTCTAAACTTTCCTTGTTTAACAAAAAGTCAAATAAATTCATCGTCAGTATCCCGTGCTTGTCTAAAAACGGTTTGACCCGGTCGTTTACAATGATGATTTTTTTAAATGAATCGTCGATCGTCAACAAGGATGCTTTTTCTTGATTCATTTTTTCTACAGAGGGAAGGCGATATGCCGATTGAATGTAATATCTCTTGCTTCCCAGATTGGCGATAAAATCAACTTCCAGCTGTTTCTTTATATCTTTATTATTCTTATCCTTTTCCCTCTTCACCACCATGCCGACATCCACCATATACCCTCGATATCTCAGCTCGTTATAAATAATATTCTCCATAAGGTGGGTCGGTTCGATCTGTCTAAAATTTAATCTTGCATTCCGAAGCCCCACATCTTCAAAATATAATTTATAAGGCGTTCCGATGTACTTTTTCCCCTTAACATCATACCTGTACACCCTTTTCAGCATAAAGGAGTCTTCAAAATAGCCGATAAATTTATCGATCGTATTGGCGGATATTTTTGATTTCTTAATCGACGAAAAGGTGGATGCCAGCTTTGTCGGATTGGTCAGCGTTGCAGTGCCCGATGCCAAGATATTGAGCAAATCTTCCAGCTCGGCCGTTAAGCGAATGTCATACCTGTGAACAATATCTCGCAAATAGACATTTTCGAGTTGTCCCTTGAGGTAATTCATCTTATCTTCTTCCGTCTTCATCAAGGCTTGGGCCGGCAAACCGCCATAGACTTGATAGTCGGTAAAGGCATCTTCTTTATCGCCATCATAAGTTTGAAGAAATTCAGAAAAGACCAGAGGCATGACATGGATTTCGTCGCCCCTACCTGCAAATTCAGTGATGACATCTTTAGATAAGAATTTAGAATTACTCCCGGTAACATAAACATCAAAATTATCTTGACGTAAAAAGCCGTTTAATACTTGTTCAAAGGACGCCAACAATTGCACTTCGTCCAAGAGGATATAAAACTTCTCGCCGCCCTTTGTTTTACTCATGATATAGTCTAAAAACTTTTTAGGATCGACCAATCTTTCCCCGCTCAGCACGTCCAGATCCATGAGATCTTCGCCGATTTTCAACAGATCTCTTCCGGAGTCAAAGGCAAATTTTATAATATGATTTTCATCGACGCCGCTTTCAAGTAAGTGATTGTAAAACAGATGATTGAGTAAGTAGGATTTCCCGCTCCTCCTGATTCCTGTGATTATTTTAATCAATCCGTTATCTTTTTTTCGTATTAATTTCTCTAAATAATAATCCCGCTTTATCTCCATAAGTCCTTCCCCCTTTCTATTTAAAATTATTTCCAAAGCGGACCTTAATTTAAGTATAGGAGATGCCCCCGGTAAATTCAATCCTATTTCGAAATAATTCCATAGCGGAACTATTTTGAAATTCACTTCCGCGAATAGGGCGAAGCATTTCAACTACTCGCTTATCTGTTCTTTACTTCCGGTACTTCCGTTTTCTATAATCAATCTCCCTCTCGTTATTTCCTTTCAATACTTCTCTCTATTTTCAAAACTGCCGGCATAAAAAAGACTTTCTGGATTATACCGTAACCCCGAAAGCCTTATAAGCTATTTATTTAATTTTCAGAAGACGAGAATCACATCCGCCATCAAATCTTGCCAATCGAATCGCCCCGGCGGGCGCTTCTCTTGGAGATTCTTGGCATGATCAAGACATTATCTTCTTACAAGAAGGGCAATGGCCTCAGCATGAAACGAGTGAACACTAAGTATGTCATGAAGTCTTGTCTGAATGTGGAAACATATCCACATGCTTTTTAACGATAGAATAAGGTTATCGTTAAAAGGCATTACCTCGACAAACCGGGAGTTGTCATCAAACCCGGACTTCTGTTGTTCGTCTTTTCAACACAAGAAAGCTTATGACGCAAATACTAATATACGCTATAACAAACAATACAACATGATCAATGCTGATAGGGTATGGGGCAATCCACCCTTGTTTAAAAAATGCGATAGAAATTGCACCCGTAACCATAGAAAGAGGCATGAACAAGAACCCGCTGAGATTAAGCCAGTTGACAGCAAAAGGCGGCCTTGCTACAGAGAGTAACCGCCCTACAAAGTATCCGGCAATTCCAACGGCCTGAATAATCATTGAACCCCATACGGTATACATGGTTTGCGTTTCATGCCAGCCTGCAAAAGCACTAAATAACCCAATCGCAACAAATGCTGTTGATGCGATATATAGTATCTTGCTTTTTAGTTCAGAGCTTTTCTGCTCTTTATCTGCAACCGGTTCAATTCCTTTTAGAATATAATCGGTTGTAACTCCGAAGTAATCGCTCATGGTAATTATTTTTTCTAAATACGGCAAGCTTTGTTCGCTTTCCCATTTTGAAACTGCCTGCCGAGATACTCCTATCTTGCCTACAAGTTCCTCCTGTGAAATTCCTTTTGTTTTTCTCAAATACCGTATTCTGTCTGCCATGTTCATAACGCACCCTCCTTTCTTTTATGGTTTAGTTATATCAAACCAATCGATTTCATGGCTACCAAGCCACCTTGGAAATATGTCAACCAACAGTTGCAATGCTGTTTTTTTATTAAGCCAATATAAACAACCTATTCTACAAATTCTAATTTGTCTTCGTTTTAAAAATCCCATTATATAATTCCATAAACTCTTTAGTAAACTTTGAGACAAATTCATGATCAAGTTCAGTGGCAAGGGTTTCTTAATTTTACTTAGTTCTTGACATCAATACTACACTCTCGCCATGCTACGAGACTTGGAAGAAGCGATCAAGCCCACCAACACCTGCTCCTACCGTCGCGCCTTTATCTACAAAACCTATTGATTTTATAAGGTCGATCATCTTTATTTTGTTTCACTCATCATTTTTTGATTCGGCTATTTTGCATGATATTTATCGTGTAGCTGCAAAGAAGTATTTAAAAATTGTGTCCATATACTTGACTATGTTGCGCCTTTCTTTCTAATTTTGAGCAAAGAAAAAATAGTAAACCGATTTGATTTACTGTTCTTATGGTATCTCTTATGAAATTATTAAATTGTTTATGCAATTCTAAATTTATCTTCCTAAAAAGCCAACAAACAAAGCTTGAATTGTAGCTATAATTGGTACAAGAAAAAATGGAACTAATAAAAAATGTTCTCGAATTG
>QWCQ01000565.1_pt1 | contig 43347 bp, 35 predicted proteins | sample 1972701 | NCBI WGS metagenome assembly QWCQ01 (sample SAMN09866704, study PRJNA288562) | Human gut metagenome isolate pre4_stool, whole genome shotgun sequencing... | reverse complement strand
CATACGTGAGTCGAAAGATATTCTTGCCAATGAAACGGATGCTGACATGAAAGAGATGGCTCGTGAGGAATTGCAAGCCAACGAAGATATGCAGCCACAATTGGAAGAAGAAATAAAATTAGCATTAGTACCAAAAGACCCTGAAGATGCCAAAAATGTACAAATGGAAATACGTGCTGGCACGGGAGGAGATGAAGCAGCCCTGTTTGCTGGCGACTTATTTAACATGTATAAGCATTACTGCGACTCGAAAGGTTGGACGTTAAGTGTCACATCGGTCAACGAAGGCTCGGTGGGCGGCTACAAAGAAATCGATTTTGCCGTGAGTGGCGATAATGTATACGGTACATTGAAGTACGAAAGTGGTGTACATCGTGTGCAGCGCGTGCCAGCCACAGAGACCCAGGGACGCATGCACACATCAGCTGCCACGGTGGCTGTATTGCCAGAGGCCGACCAATTTGAGGTGAACATCAACGAAGGTGATATCAAATGGGACACGTTCAGAAGCTCGGGAGCAGGTGGACAAAACGTCAACAAGGTTGAATCGGGCGTTCGTCTTCGCTATCCATGGAAGAACCCCAATACTGGCGAAGTGGAGGAAATTCTCATTGAATGTACCGAGACACGCGACCAACCTAAGAACAAAGAACGTGCGCTATCACGCTTGCGTACCTTTATCTACGACCGTGAGCATCAAAAATACATTGACGATATTGCCAACCGACGCAAGTCATTGGTATCTACCGGCGACCGCAGTGCGAAGATTCGTACCTACAACTATCCACAAGGGCGTGTCACCGACCACCGTATCGGCTACACTACCCACGATTTGCAAGGCTTTGTCAATGGTGACATTCAAGCAATGATAGATGCGCTGACAGTAGCAGAGAATGCGGAAAAGCTCAAAGAGAACGAACTTTAATCAAAAATGTCATTATTTTTACTCAAGGATAGACTGCAAATGCAACAACGGCTTTTAAACAGCTAATCACCCAAAAAGGTCAGTCCCATGCGCAAGACAAAGCATCAATATAACCGACTGAAATACAGATGATTAGCAAATATCATAAAGACGGTTTCCAAAAGCATTGAGTTTGGCTACTAAAGTCATGGAGATTGAATGTCAAAGTCATGGAGATTGGACGTCAAAGTCGTGGAGATTTGAAATCCATCCTCTATGCGTTGTGTGAAGCATGGTAATAAACAGCATCGCAAAAGGGAAAATCGTTAAATAAATTTACCACTTATATATTCACAGATTGTTTATGAACAGACAACAACTTATAAAACAGATTTTCGAAAAAAAGTCTTTCTTATGTGTAGGATTGGATCCCGACATCAAGAAGATGCCGCCACATTTGCAGCATGAAGAAGACCCTATTTTTGCCTTCAACAAAGCCATTATCGATGCTACGGCACCCTATTGTGTGGCCTATAAACCAAATTTAGCTTTCTATGAGTGTAGAGGTGTTGAAGGCTTGACCTCGTTCGATAAAACCGTCAGCTACCTGAAAGCGCATTATCCCGACCATTTCATCATTGCTGACGCCAAACGAGGGGACATCGGAAACACGTCCGCCATGTATGCCAAAACCTTCTTTGAAGAATACGATGTTGACGCATTGACCGTGGCTCCGTACATGGGAGAAGACAGTGTCACGCCTTTTCTCGAATATGAAGACAAGTGGGTCGTTGTATTGGCACTGACGAGCAACAAAGGATCGCATGATTTTCAGCTGACGGAAGACAAGAACGGAGAGAAGCTTTTTGAAAAAGTCATCAAGACCTCTCAATCGTGGGGGACCGATCAAAACATGATGTATGTGGTTGGTGCAACGCAAGGCAACATGTTTGAGGCAATCAGAAAGGTGGCTCCTCATCACTTTTTGCTGGTACCTGGCGTAGGTGCGCAGGGAGGAAGTCTGCAAGACGTCTGCCAGTATGGAATGACCAAGGATTGCGGGTTGCTCGTTAACAGTTCGCGCGGCATCATCTATGCCAGCCAAGGAGAGGACTTTGCTGATGCAGCTGCAAAGAGTGCGATGAAACTTCAGCAAGAAATGGAAAAAGAATTAGAAAGGTTATCATCTTGCAAATAACAAACGGCGCCCTTTTTACTCGACTCTCATTGCGCACCGATACCCATAAACAGTGGGGGAACACCTGCCCCATTGGGGGGGGCTATAGGGTTAGACGTAGCGTGAAAGAAATAAATGTTTCAGTGAAAAAACGCAAATATTGCATTTGTCAGTCAAAAGTCTGAGTAAAAATAGGTATATTTGCAAAATAATCAATTGAGATACCTAAAGTATGGAATTTACTGCCAAGCAAATAGCACAATATATAGGAGGCAAAATTGAAGGCAATGAAGATGCAACCGTCCACACCTTCGCAAAAATAGAAGAAGGTACCAGTGGGGCGATTTCATTCCTATCTAATCCAAAATACACACATTATATATATAATACACAATCATCGATTGTTCTCATTGATGAGGATTTGAAATTAGACAAACCCGTTGAGACGACCTTGATACGCGTGAAGAACGCATACGATAGTGTCGCCAAATTACTTCAATTATATGAGTCGACTAAGCCCCGAAAGACTGGCATCCACCCCATGGCCACCATCGCCGAAACGGCTAAGATAGGCGAGAACGTATACGTCGGCCCATTTGCTTACATCGGAGAGAATGTCGTGATTGGAAACAACACACAGATATTCCCACACGCAGTGGTTTTGGAGAACGCCTCAGTAGGTTCAGAATGTATCATCTATCCACATGCAACCATCTATCACAATTGCAAAATAGGCAACCGTGTCATCCTGCATGCAGGCTCTGTCATTGGGGCCGATGGCTTTGGATTCGCTCCGTCCAAAGACGGCTACGACAAGATACCCCAAATTGGTATCGTGACCATTGAAGATGACGTAGAGGTGGGTGCCAACACTTGCGTTGATCGTTCGACCATGGGCAGCACCTATGTTAGAAAAGGAGTGAAGCTGGATAACTTGGTTCAAATCGCCCACAATACCGACATCGGTGAACATACTGTGATGAGTGCACAGGTGGGTGTGGCTGGATCGACAAAGGTTGGACAGTGGTGCATGTTTGGTGGACAAGTAGGAATAGCTGGTCATATCACCATTGGCAACAAGGTGTTCCTTGGCGCACAATCGGGTGCGCCCGGTAGTATCAAGGACAACCAGCAACTCATTGGCACGCCACCCATGAAGGAGAGACCCTATTTTCGCTCACAAGCCATCTTCCGAAGACTTCCTGAACTATACAACGAAATCAACAACCTGAAAGAAGAGGTGGAGCGATTGAAAAAGAACATGAAATAAGACTATTGCACTTGATAAATAAATCATAGAATGGATACAATCAAACAGAGAACACTAAAAGGCAGCTTTTCCCTGTGTGGCAAAGGATTGCACACAGGTCTGAACTTGACAGTTACCTTTAATCCTGCTCCTGAAAATACTGGATATAAAATTCAACGGATTGACTTGGAAGGTCAGCCCATCGTTGAGGCCATTGCCGAAAATGTGGTTGACACGCAACGTGGCACGGTTCTAGCACGTGGCGATGTGCGCGTTTCTACCGTTGAGCACGGTCTTTCTGCCCTGTATGCAATGGGGATAGACAACTGTATGATTCAAGTAAATGGACCAGAGTTTCCTATTTTGGATGGTTCTGCCGGCATCTACGTGAATAGAATTCAGGAAATTGGTATCGTAGAGCAAAATGCGCCGAAAGATTTTTATATCATTCGCAAGAAAATAGAAGTCAAAGATGACGAGACAGGTTCGTGTATCACGATACTTCCTGATGACCAGTTCAGCATAACGGCCATGTGCTCATTCGAGTCAAAATTCATCAACAGTCAATTTGCAACACTCGATAATATCGATGATTATGCGACAGAAATCGCGCCTGCCCGTACTTTTGTATTCGTCAGGGACATCCTTCCTTTGCTCGAAGCTAACCTCATCAAAGGTGGTGACATGGACAATGCCATCGTGATTTACGAAAGAGAAGTGTCGCAAGAGCAACTGGACCAACTGGCAGACATCTTGAAAGTGCCACGCATGGATGCAACCAAGATAGGATACATTCAGCATAAGCCCTTGATGTGGGAAAACGAGTGCACACGTCACAAATTGCTGGACATTATCGGTGACATGGCCTTGATAGGCAAACCCATCAAAGGACGAATTGTTGCAACACGGCCAGGACATACCATCAACAACAAGTTTGCCCGCTTAATGCGCAGAGAGATTCGCAAACATGAAATACAAGCGCCGATATACGACCCCAATGAACCACCTATCATGGATAACATCAGAATCAGGGAACTGCTCCCCCATCGTTATCCCATGCAACTGGTTGACAAGATTATCGCCATAGGATCCAACACGATTGTTGGGGTAAAGAATATTACAAGCAACGAACCTTTCTTTACGGGGCATTTTCCACAAGAGCCAGTCATGCCTGGAGTGTTGCAGGTTGAAGCCATGGCACAGTGTGGAGGGTTGTTGGTTTTAAACCAAGTAGAAGAACCTGAACGATGGTCTACATACTTTCTGAAGATTGACAACGTTAAATTCAGACAGAAAGTGGTTCCGGGCGACACGCTTATCTTCCGCGTGGAAATGATTCAACCTGTACGACATGGCATCAGTACCATGAAAAGTTATGCCTTTGTTGGCGACCAAGTGGTATCTGAAGCAATGTTTACTGCACAGATTATCAAAAACAAATAAACAGAAGTATCACTTGATGTTTTTCATCATCATAAAGTCATCATTACCCTATGAATCAAATAAGCCCATTAGCGTTTGTACATCCAGAAGCGCAACTCGGTGACGATAATGTCATCGGCCCATTTTGCTATCTTGATAAAAACACAGTGCTGGGCAACCGTAACATCCTACAAAATAGTGTCACCGTCAATTATGGAGCACGAATAGGTGATGACAACGAGTTTTTTCCCGGTGCCAGCATCAGCACGAAGCCGCAGGATTTAAAATTCGCCGGCGAAGATACGATTTGTGAAATAGGTGACAAAAATAGTATCCGTGAGAATGTTACCATTTCAAGGGGCACGGCATCAAAAGGAACAACCAAGGTTGGAAACAACAACTTGTTGATGGAAAACATGCACGTAGCACACGATTGCATCATAGGCAGCAATGTGATTATTGGCAATTCCACCAAGTTTGCCGGTGAAGTGACTGTAGATGACTACGCCATCATCAGTGCAACAGTTTTATGTCATCAATTCTGTCACATCGGTGGTTATGTCATGGTTCAGGGTGGCAGCAGGTCTTCACAAGACATTCCACCTTACGTTATGGCGGGCAAAGAACCCATCCGATATGCCGGCATCAACATTATCGGACTGAGACGAAGAGGTTTCAGCAACGAGTTAATCCAACTGATTCACCAAGCTTATCGATTGCTTTATAGCAAAGGTGTTTTAAAAGAAGGAATTGAAGAAATCAGAAAGAACCTGAACGTTACCCCAGAAATTCAATACATCATTGACTTTGTAGAAAGTTCTCAACGAGGCATCATCAGATAAATGAACACACTTGTTGTGCTTTTAGGCCCTACTGGAGTGGGAAAAACAGAGGTGGCACTGCAAATTGCTGAACATTTGCAATCTCCTATCATCAATGCCGACTCTCGACAGCTATTTGCTGAGATACCTATTGGTACAGCAGCCCCAACCAAAGAGCAGCAAGAACGAGTAAAACATTATTTCGTTGGCACGTTGCATCTAACAGATTATTATAGTGCAGCCAAATATGAAGAAGATGTTTTGCAACTTTTAAACCAGCTTTTCAACCAGCAACAAATGGCTTTGCTGTCAGGGGGCAGTATGATGTATATCGATGCTGTATGCCAAGGTATCGACGACATACCAACGGTTGATGAGGCGACAAGGAGGCTGATGAAACGAAAACTGGAGACTGAAGGCTTGGATGCTCTCGTTGCAGAGTTAAAAGTTCTGGATCCAGAGCATTACAAAATTGTGGATTTACACAATCCCAGACGCGTGGTTCATGCGCTTGAAATATGCTATATGACTGGGAATACCTATTCTTCATATCGCACAAACACAAAGAAGATACGACCTTTCAATATCATCAAGATTGGTCTTAACCGTCCCAGAGAAGAGATGTATGAGCGAATCAACAACCGTGTTTTGAAAATGATGAAGCAAGGATTGATTGAAGAAGCCAAAGCGGTATATCCACAGAAGGGTCTGAACGCTTTGAATACGGTAGGTTATAAAGAACTTTTTGCCTATTTCGACGGTGACATCTCACTGGATGATGCTATCCTAAAGATACAATCCAACACAAGACAATATATGAGAAAACAAGTTACTTGGTTCAAACGTGACAACCAAATCAAATGGTTCTCCCCTACGAACATTGAAGAAATCATAAATTATATAGACGATCAACGATAGAAATCAAGTAATTCGCTATATTTGCAAATCAATTATTCCCATTATGCTTCACAAAATAAAAAGTTTTTTCAGCAGGTTGTGGATCAAATTACGCGGCGTATGGCCATGGTATAAAAGCCTGTATCAAGGGCGACCTTGGTATGTTAAGACGGGCATGGCTTTGCTCTCAGGGCTGATAGCACTTATCATCTATCTTGGAGCTGTTGATCTTAATTTCCTCTGGTTGTTTGGCAAATCACCAGGTTTCGCCCAGATTAAGAATCCCAATACCTCCTCGGCGTCTGAGATTTACAGTGCAGATGGGAAGCTCATAGGAAAATATTTTAATGAAAACAGAACGCCCGTCAAGTATGAAGAAGTGAATCCACAGTTCTGGAAAGCACTGATTGATACGGAAGACGAACGATTCTATAGACACATTGGCATTGACTTTCAAGGACTCTTTGGTGCTGCCAAAGATGCTTTGGTTGGAAATGATGCCCGTGGAGCATCAACCATCACGCAACAGTTGGCCAAGAATATGTTCCGCGTACGCACGCAATATTCCACTGGATTGCTCGGTAAGATACCAGGTATTAAGATACTTATCATGAAAAGCAAGGAATGGATTATTGCCTTAAAGCTTGAAATGTTGTATGACAAAAAGGAAATTCTTACCATGTACGCCAACACGGTTGACTTTGGATCGAACTCGTATGGAATCAAAACGGCCAGTAAAACCTATTTCAACACAACACCCGCGAATCTCACAACTGAGCAAGGTGCCGTGCTGGTAGGCATGCTTAAAGCCACAACACATTATAACCCGATAGCAAATCCCAAGAATAGTCTTAAACGTAGAAATATTGTTTTGCAAAACATGGTGACCAAAGGCGACCTGTCTAAAAAGCAATATGACAGCCTGAGTGTCATTCCCATCAAGCTTAGTTATAGCGTAGAATCTAACTATGACGGTCAGGCATTATACTTTAGGGAAGCTGTCGCCAACTATTTGAAGGATTGGTGCGAGGAGAATGGGTATGATCTATACAGTAGTGGTCTGAAGATATATACCACGATTGATACTCGTATGCAGAAGTATGCTGAAGAGGCTGCACGTAAACAAATGAAGCAAATTCAACGCAATTTCAACAATCACTGGGGTAAAAATGACCCATGGATTGATGAAAACGGAAAGGTTATCCCGGGATTCATTGAGCAAATCGCACAAAGACAGCCTGTGTACAAGTACCTTGCCGCTAAATATCAAAACGATCCAGACTCCATCACCTATTATTTGAACAAGCCGCATAAAGTAAAATTGTTCGATTATGACGAAGGAACCATAGAGAAAGAAATGTCAACCATGGACTCCATTCGATACATGGTGCGCTTCATGCACTGCTCCATGGTTGCGATGGAGCCACAGACAGGAGCCGTGAAGGCTTGGGTAGGCGACATCAACTTCAACTCATGGAAATATGATAAGGTAACTGCCATGCGCCAACCGGGGTCTACTTTCAAGCTCTTTGTTTATACTGAGGCGATGAACCAGGGACTGACACCTTGTGACAAACGCCGGGATGAATACATCTCCATGAAAGTATATGACAAGAAAAAGAAAGAAGAGGTTACATGGACACCGGGAAATGCCAATGGACGTTTTTCCGGAGACTCCATCCCCTTGAAAAGTGCCTTTGCGAGAAGCATCAACTCTATCGCCGTGAGACTCGGACAAGAGATGGGCATCAAACGAATCATTGACACGGCAGAGAAGATGGGAATCAAGAGTCCACTGCAAGACGAACCATCCCTTGCGTTAGGATCATGCGATGTCAACCTGCTGGAAATGGCAAATGCCTATAGTACTATCGCCGATGATGGAAAGCATCATGAGCCTATCCTGGTTACCCACATCGTTGATCGTGATGGGAGACAAGTCTACATAGCACCCAACAAGACCGAACAAGTAATTCCATACAAGAGTGCGTTCCTCGTCCAACAACTATTGCTGGGCGGGCTAAAAGAACCAGGCGGAACGTCACAAAGCCTATGGGGATATGTGGGAAAACACAATGATACGGAATGGGGAGGTAAGACAGGAACTTCCAATAACCACTCAGATGCTTGGTTTATGTGTATCAGTCCAAAACTGGTGGTAGGCGCATGGGTCGGCGGAGAATACCGTAGCATCCATTTCCGCACTGGTGCTTTAGGCCAAGGATCAAGGACTGCCCTACCTATATGTGGCTACTTCTTACAAGCAGTATTGGATGATCCAAACTTCAAACAATATCATGCCAAATTTGGCAAGCCTAAAGATAAAGATATTAGCAGCGACATGTACAACTGTCCGAGTTATTACCAGCAGGCACGAGTGGACACAACTGCAACAGATAGCCTGAACTCTATCTCTGAAGAAATCATTCTTGACGAATTTGGCAACCCTGTTTCCAAACCAATCAAAGACGAGAAGGAGAAACAAAAAGACAACTCGGTAAATTCTAATGAGAACCATACGCCTACAGAAGAGGTAATCCATTTGGATAATCTATAATGGGTATGGCTAAGGAAACTGACATCGAACACATTGATCTGAATAATCTGGAGTTGCAAAACGCACTGCAGATTATTCAGTACACCCATCGCTCATTATTCTTAACAGGGAAAGCTGGAACGGGTAAATCAACGTTTCTTCGATACATCTCACAGACAACCAAGAAGAAACATGTCATTCTTGCACCAACGGGCATTGCTGCCATCAATGTGGGAGGAAGTACTTTGCACAGTTTTTTCAAGCTCCCATTCCATCCTCTATTACCTAACGACAACAGGTATAGCGTACGAAACCTTCGGAAAACGCTCAAATATAACAGCGAGAAAATCAAACTTATCAAGGAAGTAGAACTCATCATCATCGACGAAATCTCGATGGTAAGAGCCGACATCATTGACTTCATTGACAAGATACTGCGCGTTTATGCCCAGAACATGCGCGTTCCTTTCGGAGGAAAGCAATTATTACTCGTTGGCGACATGTATCAGTTAGAGCCGGTATTAAAAGAGGAAGAACGCGCTTTGCTACAACCTTTCTATCCGTCAAAGTTCTTTTTTGATGCTCATGTTTTCAGGGAGATGCAGTTGATTTGTATCGAACTACAGAAAGTTTACCGACAAACTGACCCGCTTTTCATCAGTATATTAGACCATATCAGAACGTCCAAAACATCGCAAACCGATTTATCCATTCTCAATCAAAGAGTAGGAAACACCTCTCACCAAAATCATGACGGACTGGCAATCACCTTATCTACTCGAAGAGATAGCGTGGACTACATCAACCAGCAACACCTTCAACAATTACCAGGCGAACCCACTGTCTTCTATGGCATCATCGAAGGCGAGTTTCCCGAAAACAATCTGCCCACTCCCATGAAACTTGAAATCAAAACAGGTGCGCAAGTTTTGTTTGTCAAGAACGACAGGGACAAGCGATGGGTGAATGGTACCTTGGGCACCGTCATTGGCATGGGAGATGAGAGCGATGGCTTAATTTACGTGAGGACTGAACAAGGTGAGGATGTAGATGTAGAACAAGACATTTGGTCAAACGTTAGATACACCTACAATGAGAAAGAGCAGAAGATTGAAGAAGAAGTAATTGGTACATTTCGCCAGTTCCCCATTCGGTTGGCATGGGCCATCACCATTCATAAAAGTCAAGGACTTACCTTCAATCAAGTTAACATCGACTTATCCGGAGGCGTGTTTGCTGGGGGCCAAACTTACGTTGCCCTGTCACGTTGCCGTTCGTTGGAAGGCATTAACCTTGAAGCCCCCATCAAGAAAGAAAATATTTTTATCAGTCGAGAAATCACTAGTTTTGCCAAGACATACAATGACCAGCGATCTCTCGACAAAGCCTTACAACAGAGTAAAGCCGAAAAACAATATCATGACGCCGTGACGGCATTCGGCAAGGGGGACATGCAATCGGCCTTGGATAATTTCTTTCTGGCCATTCACAGCAGGTATGAAATAGAAAAGCCTGCGGCAAAACGCCTAATCAGGCGAAAGCTCAACCTCATCAACACGCTTAAAGAAGAAAATCAACGCTTACGAGACAAGCAAAAAGAAAAAGAAGATTTGCTGAAACGGCTCGCCGTTGAATATGTCATGATGGGCAAAGAATGTGAAAGAGAGGGAATGAACGAAGCGGCTTTGCGCAACTATCAAAAGGCATTAGAGCTCTGTCCCGAGCATCCGGAAGCCATCAGAAGAATCAAGAAAATAAAGAAGAAAAAGAATCAATAACACTGTCACTGGCTCGCATCACAACCCAATTGAGAAAAAAAATACGATAGGGAGATAAAAAAATAAATGAGCCCAAACTATTTTCGAGCTCATTTAATTTTCCTGTTTGTCTAACAAGAAAGTATGATATTGCATCCTCATAATCGGCAAAAGCCGATAGCAAGGAGTTGCAATTAAGCCAAAGTAAACAGATTCTCTGAATCCTTGATTTTACCTTCTTTGAACAGCCATCCTATTCCTAGATAGACTTCTTCTGTTCCAATTTTTGCAGCCTTAGCTATTTCAGCAACGCTCAACGCTTTGTCTGCTGCGGCCAATGCTTGATAAACATCACCAGCACGGAAGCCAACGCTTTCAGCATTTACCACAAGAGTAGGTTTTTTTGCTGAAGCTCTCTTTGTAGTAGTGGTCTTCTTGGGAGCCGCAACCTTCTTTGGAGCTACTGCTGCCGTTACTTTCTTTTCTGTCATAATCAATAAAATTTTAATATACTTTGCACCTCAAATGAGGTAAAATATCTCATTAACGAAACAAAGGTAACCATTTTATTTAAAAAACACAATTATTAAACATCAAAAAGTAACACATTTATGGGTTAGTTGAACCAAAGAAGCGTTTTATTGATGTATGTCAAGTTTTATCTCTAATTCATCCAATTGTTTTTGATCAATGGTCGACGGAGCATCAAGCATCACATCACGGCCGTTGTTGTTCTTTGGGAAGGCAATGCAGTCGCGAATACTATCCAAGCCGGCCATGATACTCACAAACCGATCCAAACCAAACGCTAAACCTGCATGAGGGGGTGCACCATATTTAAACGCATTGATTAAGAAGCCAAACTGTGCCATTGCCTTTTCAGGTGTGAAACCCAATATCTCAAACATCTTTTGCTGTAACTGGCCATCATGAATACGCAGGCTCCCCCCTCCTACTTCAATACCGTTGCACACAAAGTCGTATGCCTTGGCACGAACTCGTTCAGGATGCTCATCAAGCAAGGGGATATCGTCTGGATTTGGCATGGTGAACGGATGGTGCGTTGCCATGAGCCGCTGCTCCTCGTCACTCCACTCGAACAGGGGGAAATCAACAATCCACAAACACTCAAACTTGTTCTTGTCACGAAGACCCAGTCGCTCACCCATCTCTAAGCGAAGCGTACACAACTGCACACGCGTCTTGTTGGCGTTGTCTCCACTCAAAATCAATACCATGTCACCGTCCTTAGCTCCCATTCGCTCTTTCACTTCCAGCAACTGTTCCTTTGAGTAGAACTTATCAACAGAACTCTTAATCGTTCCATCGGCATTATACTTAATGTATACCAATCCCTTGGCACCTACCTGCGGACGTTTAACAAAGTCGCTCAACTCGTCCAATTGCTTACGGCTATAGCTGGCGCATCCAGGCACACAAATGCCGCCAATGTAGCTTGCTTCATTGAAGACACTAAAATCTGCCTTGCCTTTAAATGAATCCAAAAGTTCAACGAACTCCATGCCGAAACGCAAATCTGGCTTATCACTGCCGAAACGTCTCATCGCCTCGTGCCATGTCATTTGCTGCAACTTCTCAGGCAGCTCTACCCCACGAATCTCTTTGAAAAGATGACGGCAGAGATTTTCAAACAAGTCGATCACATCATCCTGATCTACGAAACTCATCTCGCAGTCAATTTGCGTGAACTCGGGTTGACGATCGGCGCGCAAGTCTTCGTCACGGAAACATTTGGCGATTTGGAAATAGCGGTCAAACCCACTCACCATCAACAGCTGTTTGAGCGTTTGTGGGCTTTGTGGCAATGCATAAAACTGTCCGGGATTCATACGCGACGGCACCACAAAGTCGCGCGCACCTTCGGGAGTGGAGCCAATCAATATAGGTGTTTCCACCTCTATAAACTGCTCATTGTCAAGGAAATTCCTAATTAGAATCGTCATCCGATGGCGCAATTCCAAATTCTTTCTTACCGCTGGTCGGCGCAAATCTAAGTATCGATATTTCATCCGCAAATCGTCACCACCATCGGTCTCGTCTTCTATTTTGAATGGAGGCGTCAAACTTTCACTCAGTACGTTTAGCTGACTGACCAAAATTTCGATATCTCCGGTCGGCATCTTGTCGTTTTTGCTCTGTCGCTCACTCACCTTACCAGTTGCCTGAACACAGAATTCACGTCCCAGTTTATTGGCCTGCTCACACAAAGAAGCGTCGGTTGCCTCATTAAAAACAAGTTGGGTAATGCCATATCGGTCGCGCACGTCAACAAATGTCATTCCACCCATCTTACGCGTACGCTGCACCCATCCAGACAGGATTACCTCCTTGCCCTCATCGGAAAGTCTTAACTCCCCGCATGTATTCGTTCTATACATAGTTTGAAATTTATATCTTATCAAACGCAAAATTATACAAAAAAGCCGAAACAAGCAAAGACTGTATACAAAATGTAGGTGATGCGATGTCAAATTAACCTGTAAGCCGTTTCGGCACAGTTCATTCATTTATGATGATTGCGCTGTATCTGTATTCTATCGAACGGAACCTTCTTCGGTGAAACAGCTCCCGTCACAACAACTTTTTAACACAAATGCTGGGCGTTTTATCCACTAACATACTTATTCGCCGGAAATATGCGAAATATAGAAGTGTTTCATTATTGTATTGATTTATAATAAGTTATACGGTTTATAAATCTAAATCACCATGAAAAAGAGATGTGTTTTGAGGATGAAAGCACTTGTTTTTGTACAAAAAGGCGTGTTATATGATGTAAATTGGGGTGTAAAAGCATGCATATTGAGGAGCAAGAGCATACATATTAGACTGCAAAAGCATGCAGATTGCCGGTGTATTCTGCGTGAATGGGATGAAAAAAGATGATATCATGACTTTATATACCTATAGCATTCTCCTGTTTTCTCTATTTTGCGATTTTATTTTGTCAAATAAAAAGAATTGATTTAACAAACAAAAGGTTTGTTAACACACGCAAGTGGCGATGGCGAATATTCAGCCATCAGTCCAAACATAGTCGTCAAAGGTTGTTTTATTCCTAATAATCGTTGTTTATACAAATATGTGATATTCAGTCTTTCACAACCAACAACCTTTCATAAATGAGAGAGCCGTGACCATTAAGATAAATTATTTCTAAATTTGCTTGCTGTGTTCGCAAAAAGAATTATATTTGCAGGGTATAATCGAAAGGACCTACTAATGAACGCAACCGAACAAGTGTACAAGCAGACTGAGTATGCCATTCGCAAGATAGCACAAAAGTTCACGTCAGATGAAAACCCATCACTCGTTACGGATATTCACATCCGAATCTATCAAGACAGTGGAGAATTACGAGCATTCGATGACGATGAAAACGAGATTACCCGTTGCGTCGTTGAAGAATGGATAGGCAATACGGAAGAGAAGTTCTACGAACATGCCGCTGCTATTCTTCGCAAAGTCCTGAAACAACTTCATGAAACGGTTGATCAGATGAATATTCTCAAGCCATTTAGCTTTGTTTTAGAGAATGATGAACAAGAGAATATAGCCGAACTGTATGTTGCCGACGATGACACCGTGATTATAGGAGGCGACTTGATGAGCGATTTAGACAAGGACCTGGATTCTTTTTTGGCAGATCTTCTGAAAGATGAGAGTAATCAGAAGGAAAAGGATAATCTTCAGAAATAAAATTCTGCTTATCACTTTTCAACCATGTTTTCACCAATTCGGGAATGATTTTGTAAACAACGATTGACACCAAAGAAGCAAATTTTCCACAAAGATACACGCTGACTTTATTTTTTTTAGACAACCGGGCGTAAAGATTCTGTTTTTTATGTATATTTGCAGATATGAAAAGAATCGTTTCATGCGTGATTGCCCTATTCTGCATATTGGCCGTCCATGCCCAATATTTTGACGTACAATGCGAAGACACATGCTCGCATGTACATGGCATCGACTTGAGCCACTACCAAGGAGAGGTGTTTTGGGAAACAGTAGGTGAAAACACCAAGAACACATACGTCTACCTCAAAGCCACTGAAGGCGGTGACAGGATAGACCCTACCTATCAAACCAACATTGAGTTGGCACATCGCTATGGCCTGAAAGTGGGTTCGTACCACTTTTTCAGACCAAAGACCAACTTGACACTCCAACTGCAGAACTTCATGACACAGTGCCGACCTGGCGACCAAGACCTCATTCCCATGATTGACGTAGAAACTCGCAACGGCTTGTCAACAGAAGCTTTTTGTGACTCTTTACACAAATTCCTGCGCATGGTGGAAGAAGCTTATCAACAAAAACCACTCATCTACACAGGTGCCAACTTCTATGACCACAACCTATCTGGACAACTGGACAGTTATCAAATCATGATAGCGCAGTATACCGACCGAGAACCGGTATTGGCAGACGGGCGAGACATCACCATGTGGCAATACACGGGTAAAGGTAGAATCAACGGAATCAACACCTTCGTTGATAAAAGTAGAATGATGGGAAGGCACGGACTCAGAGAAATCAGATTCCGACGAAATGCCACGAACACGAGAAAGTATACATGGATACATTAACAAACATATACTACACTTTGACAATATGGCGATAATTAGATGTCCGGAGTGCGGCCACCAAATCAGTGACCGAGCACCCGTTTGTCCCTCTTGCGGGGTAGAAATTGCTGATAGAGTGACCCGTTGCACGCAATGTGGTGAAGTTTATTTTAATGATTTGCACGAATGTCCAAACTGCCACCATGCCAATATGAACTATCGCGATGATACATCTCCGGTTCATGAACAGGCTATAGAGCTGAAAGAAGAGCCTACAACTATGGTGGACACAACGCCTCCCGCACCCAACGGAGATATGCAACGTCCCAAGAAGAGACACACCACTTTAATAATAGCTTTCATCATAGCCGTCATCGCATGTGGAGTGGGCTATTATTTCTATCACAATGCACAAATGAAAGAAGAGCTGGAGGCTTACGAGTTTGCGGCCAAGAGCGAAGATCCCATCGTGCTTCAAGACTATCTTGACCGCTTTAAAGACGCCCCCATGGCACACAGAGACTCCATACACGTTCGCTTGACGGCCATCCAGCAAATGGATAGCGAATGGACCAATGCCTGGGTAAGCAACTCAAAGACGGCTCTGGAAGATTATCTTGACAAGCATCCCGACTCAGAACACCGTGCGGAAGCCATGCGCAAGATTGACTCGTTGGACTGGGTGGCTGCCAGTTCGGCCAACAGTGTGGACGCATATCAGTTCTACTTGGAAGACCATCCCAACGGTGCGTATGTAGATGATGCTAAAGATGGCATCAAAACAATCAACGCACAGACGGTTCAACCAGAGGAAAGAGCCATGTTAAGCTCGCTGTTTAAACAGTTCTTTCAGAGTATCAACGCAAAAGACGAGGATGGTTTGACCAGCACGGTCAGTCCTGTCATCAGTTCTTTCCTGGGTAAAGTGGATGCGAATAAAAATGATGTCATCACCTTTTTGCATAAACTATACAACCAGGAGGTTGCCAGCATGTCATGGCATCTGCTCAATGATTACAAGATTGACAAAAAAGAAATCGGTGACGAACAATACGAATACACCGTAAATTTCTCAGCAGACCAAGATGTTAACAAGGTGGATGATACACGGCAAACCATGCATTATCGCATCAAAGCCAAGGTAAATCCTGACGGAAAAATCGCAGAGTTCAACATGACGCGCATTATTCAGTAGTGTTCCGAAAGACAATTCAATTGATCTGAAAAATAAAACCATTGAGCTTGGTTCACCCTACTGGCTCAATGGTTTTTCGTATTTATTGTTGTCAGCCGTGCAAACTGACTTGTCCTAATATACTCTCACAACGTCACCGACGTGGATGGTATGGTCGGGAGTGAAATCATTCAACTTGTATAAACTGGACAGACGCATACCATAAATCTGAGCGATGATATACAAGCTCTCTCCGTTCTTGACAACATGCGGACGATTCTTGAAAGCTTTCGGTGCTCTTTTCCGCTTTTTCTTCAGGAAAATGATTTCGCCTTCTGTCAAAGCATCATCTTTATCTCGCTCGTTGTACTTAGCTATCTTTTTGTACGACACGCCTATCTCCTCGCCAATCAGCTTGAAAGTATCGCCGCGACGAGCCCGGATATAATAATTCTTGTTGAAGATTGCGATAGGATGTAAAGGCTTTGCCTGATTAACAACTGTTTGATTGCCTGAATATTCAACCATGGCGTGATCGTATGATCTGGCACTATCGTAGACATAAAGCTTGTAAAGCTCTATCAATTCGATGAGTTTATAAGCATATCGCGGGTTGGTTGCATAGCCACAAGCTTTCAAACCATGTGCCCATCCACGGTAATCTTGCATGGAAAGGCTAAACAACCTGCGGTAACGACTGCTGTTCACAAGGAATTTACTATGGTCTTCAAAACTTTGAAGGGGATGATCGTATGCGCGAAAGCATTCGCCCAAAGCGTCATCATCCTCAGCAATGGTACGCCCAGTCCAGTCATGACACTTGATTCCGAAATGGTTATTGCCCAGTCGTGCCAACCTACTTCGCCCCGCTCCACTCTCAAAAACAGCCTGTGCCAAGGTGACACTCGCTGGGATTCGGTATTGAAGCATCTCCCGAATAGCCAAATCTTTGTATTGATTGATGTAGAGTTGATAGGTCTGGTTCCATCTCATCTGGGCCCATGATGCCATAGATGAAATTGAAAAGAGGAATATAATCGCAATTTTATTCATGAACATTAAGATGTTAGACAAAGTTACATAAATTCATAAAAAAAGCACAATGGATTGGTGTACGTTTAATAATTATTAGTAATTTTGTACAAATGGACAGCAAACAAGTCATCTTGGCATTGGGAACGAATGTCAACCAAGAGCGCAACATGAAACAAGTTAGGCAGCTTTTGATTGACACTTGGTCTGACATGAAGTTCACTACACCGAAGTGGACACAGCCCATTGGCATGTCATCAGCCCTATTTTATAACTGTTTAGCATACACAGAGGTTGAAGAATCCCTTGAAGAACTCACCGAAAAGGTGAAAAACATGGAACGGATATGTGGAAACACAGGGGCTGAAAGGTCGCTTAATCGCATCCAAATGGACATCGACATCTTGCTGTATGGTGACAATAAGCTACACAAAGACGATTGGCAACGCGACTATATACAAGAGTTGATGAACGAAATTGATTTATTTTAAGCATTGAATAATGAACATCAAGACCTTCCTAACCCATGTGATTCCGTGTATTTTGTGCCTATTCATGTCGGCAAACGTGAACGCGCAGGAATTCAACAAGGTGTTTTCTGACAGCACACTGCGCATTGATTATATATTTTCGGGCAATGCGAACCAGCAACACATCGCCGTTGACCAATTGAACGTCCTGCCCAGATGGTACGGAAAAAAACAGCGGTTGGCCGAATTACCCATGGAGGGGAACGGGCAAATAACCGTCCGCGACCACCACACGAAGCACATACTCTACCGTAATTCGTTTTCTACGTTGTTTCAAGAATGGCTCACTTACGATGAAGCCAAGCACACAAGCAGGGCTTTCGAGAATGTATTTCTTGTTCCGATGCCCAAGGACACCGTTGACATTACGGTGACACTGAATGACAACAGGCGTGAGACGATGACCCAACTGACACACACGGTCGCACCAAGTGACATCTTGATTAAGCACATTGGAGAACGAAACCGCACTCCATTTGAAACGCTACAAACGGCTCAAGACACCTCTCGCTGCATCCACATCGCCTTCCTGGCAGAGGGATACCGCACTGACGAGATGGACATCTTCCTGAAAGATGCCGCCGAAGCCACCGAGGCATTGTTCGCACATGAGCCTTTTAAGGCCATGAGAAGCAGGTTCAACATCATAGCAGTCAAAGCTCCTTCGGCTGAAAGTGGCACCAGCGAGCCTTCTAAAGGCGTGTGGAAGAATACCGCCCTGCACTCTCATTTTGACACGTTCTACAGCAACCGTTATCTTACTACACTGCGATTAAAAACCGTACACGACTGGCTGGCAGGACTTCCATACGAACATATCATCATCTTGGTGAACACTCATCAGTACGGAGGCGGGGGTATTCTTAACTCATACAACTTGTCAATGACCCATCATCCGTCGTTCAAACCTGTTGTTGTACATGAGTTTGGCCATAGCTTTGCTGGACTGGCCGACGAATATGCCTATGATTTCGAGGAAATCCCCATGTATCCGCCTGACGTAGAACCATGGGAACAAAACATAACAACCAAAGTTAAGTTTTCTGATAAATGGCAAGACATGATGGAAAAAGTACCTTCTGTGGGACTGATAGAAGGTGCTGGCTACTCGCTGAAAGGCATTTTCCGCGCATCACACGATTGTAGAATGCGCACAAATGACACGCCTGAGTTCTGTCCTGTGTGTCAACGAGCCATCCAACGCGTCATTGATTTCTACACAAAATGAGGAACATAACATGAAGTCGAAGCACTATCTGATGATAGGGTTGGCCACTCTCGTGTTTTTGATAGGCCAAAACAACCCGGCAGATGCCACTCACAACCGCCCCATCAGTGACAAAGACCGACTGAACATGGCGCTAGAATACTTTCAAAGTGAGAAGTATCATGAGGCTCTTTTACTATTTCAGAAGCTTGACCAGGAATACCTTCTCAACCAAAGATACAAGGCTTACATCGGCGTGTGCTACTATCATCTGTGGAAATACGAGCAGGCATGCCTGTATCTTGACTCGGTTATGCCGAGCATCACCGTCTTCGCACCTCACGAACAATCGGTCTATTATTATGCCAACGCTGAAAGTCACTTTCAATTCCGTCTTGGGTTCTGTTATCTGTTTAGAAAGGATTGGGAAAATGCACTTGAGTATTTTGAAAGCGCACGCTCCTATTATCAACATTATGGATACAAGCCTGGGTTAAAATACCGTATGACACAGATTGAAAACATGATCAACGGCTGCAAACAACAAATAGACCAATCAACAGGCATCACTTTACCAAGCGACAGCGCCAAGTAAAACACGGCACAAGCGGCAAGAAAAAAATAGCTTGTCATCTTTCTGCACTTACAATCTTTTTCGTAAATTTGCATGCATTATTAAAATAATGCAAAAGATGAAGACATTAATAGACCGCATTCTGAAAGATGGCAAATGCTATCCTGGTGGCATATTGAAAGTAGATAAATTTATCAACCACCAGATGGATCCCAACCTTATGAAAGCCATCGCCATCGAATTCATCAAGCGTTACGCCTCAACGGAAATCAACAAAATCTTGACCATCGAAGCCTCAGGCATCGCTCCTGCCATCGTCATGGGGCTACTTCTGGACCTTCCGGTGGTATTCGCCAAGAAGAAAAAACCGTCAACGATGGACAACATCCTGTCCACCACGGTCTTCTCATTCACCAAACAGCGCGAATACAACGTCGTTATCAGCAAGGATTATCTGACACCCAACGACAAAGTGGTTTTCATTGACGACTTCCTGGCCTATGGAAATGCCGCCAAAGGCATCATCGACCTATGCCGGCAGGCGGGCGCAGAACTGGTTGGAATGGGCTTTATCATTGAAAAAACCTTCCAACATGGACGTGACGGGATAGAAGCAGAAGGCGTGAGATGCGAATCTTTGGCGATGATTGAATCGCTGGACAACTGTCAAATCAAATTAAAAAACATCGAAAAGTAACCACTCCCCTATTGATTGAACGCTAAAAAATGAACGCAACAGAACAAGAACAAGTAAGGCCAAAGTCGACTGACCTGATTTATGGCCTTCACGACCGCCCGGCTCTCCGAGAAAGTATTTTTGCAGCACTGCAGCACTTGCTGGCCATCTTTGTAGCCATCATCACGCCGCCGCTGATTATTTCGAATGCCCTTAATTTTGATTTGGAAACAACAGGATTCTTGGTTTCCATGTCATTGTTCGTTTCTGGCGTCGCCACATTCATACAATGTCACCGCATCGGTCCCATCGGTACAGGACTCTTGTGCATCCAAGGCACCAGCTTCTCCTTCATAGGCCCCATTATCGGAGCCGGTATGCTTGGCATGGTAGGTGGCAAGTTGAACACCGAGATGGCTTTGTCCTATATATTTACCGCCTGCATGTTCGCCTCTGTTGTCGAAATGCTTGTGAGTCGCCTATTGAAGTACACACGCAAAATCATCACACCACTGGTCTCTGGCATCGTTGTCACGTTGATAGGTATGTCGCTGGTCAAGGCCGGAATCAACTCATGTGGTGGTGGTGCCGCTGCCGAAGCTGACGGGTCGTTCGGATCTCTGGTAAACCTTGGGTTGGCAGCGCTTGTGCTGTTCAGCATCATCATCTTCAATCGTTCCAGCAACCTCTTTCTTCGAATGAGTTCAATCGTGCTGGGTCTCCTCATTGGGTGTATCGCTGCCTATCTCATGGGAATGATTCACTTGGATTCCATTCAAAGCTATGGAGGCTTTATCATTCCCGTTCCGTTCAAATACGGTTTCCGCTTTGACATATCGGCCCTGATATCTTTGGGACTGGTATACCCCATTACGGCCATCGAAGCATACGGAGACATCACGGCCAACTCGCTGATTTCTGGAGAACCCATCGAAGGTGATGTGTTTGAAAAAAGAGCATCGGGCGGCATTCTGGCCGATGGTTTCAACTCTATGTTGGCCGCTGTGTTCAACTCTTTCCCCAATTCAATCTTCGCACAGAACAACGGAATGATTCAATTAACAGGCATTGCCAGCCGCTATGTGGGCTACTACATTGCCGGAGCACTGGTCATCTTAGGACTGTTCCCAGTTGTAGGATTGGTGTTTTCCTTAATTCCAGCCCCAGTACTCGGTGGTGCTACGCTGCTGATGTTTGGAACCGTGGCTGCCGCAGGCATCAAAATCATCGCGTCAACACAAATCAATCGAAAGGCAGTATTGGTGATGGCCATCAGCTTTGCCCTGGGACTTAGCGTAGAAATGGTCCCTGGTATACTGGATCACATGCCGGAAACCATCAAAAATATCTTTTCTTCGGGCATTACGACAGGTGGACTTACGGCCATCCTGACAAATGCATTCATCAAGATAAAAGAATAGATTACCCCCGAACATTCATGCAATCGTGACACACCAAACCTGTGCCGTTTCCAAGACAACATGAAATTTGCCCTGCAAGAGCATGCATATTGGAATGGAAACTCATTGCTATTGGTAACCAAAGTCAATGCTATTGGTGCCCAAACTCAATGCTATTGGTGGCTAAACTCAATGCTATTGCAGGTCAAAAGCATTGCTTTTGAAGGTGAATGCATCTAATATAGCGGTTGACCGACGCCACTTCAAGATTTGAAAAATTGCTGAAATCAGAGCCTTTAAGGATACATTTTTAATTTTATAAAAAAAATAACTAAAAAGGTTTGGAGGATTCAAAAAAAACATTAACTTTGCAAGTGTTATCCTGAAAACAATCTTTTTACCTTAAAGGACTAATACCTATTGAAGATTTGAAGGCGATTATCTGTGAAGACCATTGCCTTTTTTTATTTTTTGTATAAAGCAGAGATTCTGCGATGGATAATTAAACTGTTGATGAAAGACACGATTGTCAGGATTATAAATCCCAATAAACAAGTAGGAAGCATGCTAGTTTTGTCAATGCTAGGAAGCATGGCGTACAGTATTTCTATGTAATAATTCCGTATACAATACACGGCCAGAATGGCTATCAGTAAAACTGCGACGTTCAGCATGAGTGTGAGGAAGATATATGGCTTCGAGACCTGCAAGGGACGGTAGCCTATCAGTAAGAGATTCTCAAGTTTATACGCATTTTTTTGCACGAGAAGATAAATGCTTAACAGCAGGATGTAAAAGCTCAAGAAGGATATAAACAAGCCCACGACCATCACGATGGACACGACTAACGATAAGAACGAGATGGCTCTCTCGTTGGCAAGATTGCTGTCTTCAACCTCATACGCATGGCTATCCAAGTATTTTGTAATGGCTCCGTCACGCGTGTTCGATACGTCAGCAATCAGTCTATTGGGGGCACTCGTCACGTTTGGCGCAAAGTGTTGGTTGCTCCACGACATGAATGACATGGGAACGAGGATGGAGTTCAATTTACCAGAGAATCCAATGACTTTTCCTTCAAACACTTCATCCTTGCCATTACCATGAATGGCCATCCGCACATTCAGCATTCCCACCACACCTTCAGAGATGCTTGGTAATGAGTGATTGCGTGCATAGCCGAAATTATACATGGTGATGTATGACCTGGGTAGGATGATGGGCACCGTCTTGCTGCCTTCGTCATAATGCCATTGGGCAAGCGGAACATCGACAAACGAATCGGGAATGCTCTCAAAAAAGAATTCGGAATCCAGTAATTTGGTTTCCTTGACGTACAACGTTACGTTCACTTTATACTCGGCCGAGGTGAATGCGCCCAACTTTTTAACGAAAAGCTGTTGCTTTAAATCTTCAATCTCTGCCTCATTGAACGCGTTGTCTTCCCCACTTATGGTGGAAGTCGTTCCTGTTTTCTTACTGATGGTGAGATAATCAGCCTTCATGAAGCTGTCATCGCTGTTAAACACAGGCATGACGCCACGATAAAACTGATATCCCAAAAGAATGACAATCATCCCAAACAGGTTTGCAAAGAAGAAACCTACAAACTGAGGAATGCTCACATGTTGCCGAAGAAGTTTCCAAACAAGCGTCATAGTCTTACAACCTTATCATATTTTAAAGCCAGGTGTTTGCCGATACTCGTAACAATGACGCCGGCTCCTTGGTGAGTTGCTTCACGCAAGAGAACTTGTGCCATGGCGTTGGAGTTGTCATCATCGAGGTGACTGATAGGTTCGTCTGCCAACAAGAAATCAAAAGGTTGAACGAGCGAGCGTATCAGTGCCACGCGCTGTTGTTGTCCAAAGGACATCTGTCCTATCCTGACATTCACCTTGTCAGCCACGCCCAACTCTTCAAACCAATCAAGAATTTGCGCTTTGGTCTTGAAATGCGTCATGTTATTCTTAATCAGAACGTTCTCAAGAGCGGTTAATTCGGGGAATAAACGCAACTCTTGAAAGAGATAACTGACATGCCGGGTGCGTATTTCTGCCCAATCTTTGATTGTGAATGCGTTGATATTCTGCTCATCAAACAAGATTTTTCCATCGAAATCACGCCGATACCCTATCAAATAACTGCAGAACGTACTCTTTCCTTTGCCCGAATTGGCTTCCAACAGATAATAATGTCCCTTGTGGAAGGTGATCTCCTCATTCCAAACATCCGACACTAATCCTTGCACATGCGAAAAGACATGCGGCAGAACCTTGTTCAATGTGATAGTTTCCACCTTTTATTTCAATTTATATACCATGGTGTTAACAGGCCCAAACACGGGCTTCAGCAAATCAACAAACACTTTCATCGTTTCGTTGCGCACGTCGTTAAAATGAATCACCATGACCATTTTCTGCCCTTTGATTTGATTTTGCAGCTGCACTGGCAGAGGTGTTTTCGCCCTACCGATTGAAGCCAACGCTTCTTGCTTGCTACTACCGCTGAAGAACTGCTTGTCTTCACTCACCCCAAAACAAAAGTTGGTCTTGCCATCTGAATATGAATAGATATTCTTACCGACATCCATCAATCTGGCACCTTGCGGCACCGACTGCTTCCAATAGGGAACATCAGCCAGCCATTTCGTATGTACAAGACGCGCAGCCATCGACAATTGAATGGCTCCGTCAGAATAGTTTGGAACAATGATGCACATGTCACCATCGACACTGCGGATGATGTTGTCCATGTCTATCGCCTGATTTATACCCGTCAGCAACACCTGAAGTCCCTTGTTATGCTGCAAAATGGGCAAAAACTTCTGCCCATCTACGTTCACGAACATGCCCAACAAGGCCTCGTTTGACATGGATTGCAGGTAAGCATCGGTGATGGGACGATATACTTTGAACGACTCTTCAATCTCTTGATTGATGCGTTGGTTAAAAGAAAACGGTCTGCCTTCGATGGTCAGGCATCGTTTTTCGATGCTCATTTCAGCCGCTATCAGTACTAGTGACCCATCTATACCCTTCGGAGTGCCTAACGTCATCGGTGCAACAAGCTGTTCGGGCAAGGCTTGCGCTTGTGCAACCAACGCCATGGGACTGTTAATGCTCTCCAACTTTTCAAACATAGGAGAAGCTATCACGCTGTTTTCCTCATCTTGTTGCAGATATTTAGCCATCGTGCCTTTCATGACTTCCTGCGCAGTAACTGGCAAAGGTCCCATGATTAAGAGCGACTGATCATTGTAACCGGCTATCCAAGAGTCACTGACTTGTGCGAAATAGGCCTCACGATACTTCGCAGGTTTGCTGTTCATCTTCACGAACATCTGCTCCAACTTCCCTTTGTCCTGCACTTTCGCACAGATACCTAAGTTCCCATCGGGCGATTCAAAAAGATAAATCTTGTGCGTCAAATCGATGCCACTCTCATCCAAATTCTTCATCCGGAGCAGTACTTTCAGTAATGTGGCGCTGTTTACCCCACTTATTTTACTGACATCGAACGAGACTAAAGCTGTGCTTGACTTTGGAATGGCTTGGCGATATTCGGCATCTGAACAAGATGACAAAAAAGCAATGATGAGCAAGCATGCGGAAATGCAATATAGTTTGAATACTTTCATGTTAAATCTTACCTTTCTATAAATGAACCATCAGACCGTCAAGAAAATGCCTTACCTTGGTCGGTCGCATGTTTCCAACCTTTTTCTCCATGGATTATAAGATGCGTTTTACCATTTGTGACATCACAACTGATACCAGTCCTGCGGTTTCAGTCCTCAATCTGTTTTGCCCTAATGACACAGACGAGAATCCCTTTTCAAGGGCTTGATTCACTTCGTCGATTGAGAAATCACCTTCAGGACCTACAAGTATGGTAACATCTTGCTGATCATTAGCTTGCTGTATCTCGCTAAGGAAATCCTTTCTGGGTATCTCCGTGTAACAATGGGCAATGTACAGGCCACCCTCTCGCTGCTGATTGACAAAGTCTTGAAAGGGCATGATGGGATGAACTACGGGTTTCCAAGCCTTTCTACTCTGCTTCATTGCAGCGATAACAATCTTTTCCAAGCGGTCAATTCGTAGTTGTTTGCGCTCTGAATAGCGACAGTCCAGAAACGTGATTTCATCAAATCCAACCTCAGTCATCTTCTCTATCATCCATTCCATCCTATCCATCATCTTGGTTGGTGCGATGGCCAAATGCACATGTCCCTTCCATGTTTTCTGCTGCGGCAACGCTTTCACGATGTCATACATACAATGTTTGATTGCCGCAAGTGTGACGTTTGCCTGGTAAAAAGAACCCTCTCCGTCCATTAAGAATATTTCATCGCCGGCTTTCAGCCGCAAAACGCTGACAGCATGCCGCGCCTCTTCCGGTGGTAATTCAGTCACATGAGCGGCATCAGGAACGTAAAAATATCTGGCTTCTTTCATATTCAAACATCAAGCATCAATCAAATTGCGTCGTTTCATCTCATCTCTTAACAGGGATGCCAGTTCATAATGCTCATCCTCAATGGCCTTGTTCAATGCCTTTTTCAACATTTCATCCGTCAAGGTGTTTACCGGAATAGACATACCCTGCGCATTGTGAACATACTTCACGCTCTGCTTCTTCATCAACTTCTCATCAATGTATACGGGAATGTCGCTGACATAGGCCAACAACATGGCGTCACTGATGCGTATCAAGATGGGTTCAAGCGTTTCTACATTATACAACACAGCCCTGTACTGTCCCTCAATTAAGTCGTTGATGAGAATCTCAAAGTGCAACGTAGTTTGCGAACGGATGACCTGCCACAACACTTCTGGCAGCATCATGTTCGTGATTGGGACCTTTTGTACACGAAGACTAAACTGATACAGCATGTTGCGGTCACATGGGATAGTAAGCTGACGCTGTTGTTGTTCATCCACCAGGATGAGTAGTCCCACATCGTCAGAACCCACAATCTCTGTTACGCTCTTGAAAATCAGCCGTACTTTGTTCATGCCTTCACCATATTTTTCTTGGGTTTAAACAACAGAGCAAAGCTCACTCCCACCAACAAAGCATATCCGGCGAATGCATACCAGCAGGACGACCAATTGGTAACGCCATTGATGGTATTTGAGGTAACCACAGCCTGTGCAGCCAGTGAGCCGACCGTTGCGCCGATACCGTTGGTCATAAGCATGAACAAACCTTGTGCACTGGAGCGAAGAGCCGGCTCGGTGGCTTTGTCCACATACAACGATCCGCTGATATTGAAGAAGTCAAAGGCAACGCCATAGATAATCATGGACAGCACAAACATCCATACGCGGTCACCCGGATTTCCTAATCCAAGCAAGGCAAACCGCAACACCCATGCGAACATGGCAATCAACATCACGTTCTTGATGCCGTAACGCTTCATGAAGAAAGGTATCATCAAGATGCAAAGGGTCTCACTGACCTGTGACAAAGAATAAAGTATCACTGGATATTTCACTCCAAACGTGCCCGCATATTCAGGCAACGTCTTGAAACTTTCAATAAAAGGGGTTGCAAAACCATTGGTTATCTGCAAACTCACACCCAACAGCATGGAGAAGATAAAGAAGATGGCCATTCGTTTTTGTTTGAACAAAGAGAAGGCCTTCAGTCCGAAGGCTTCAACCAAACCAGTTGCATGCTGCCCCTTGGACGTAGGACAATGTGGCAACGTGAAGGTGTAAAGAAATAAGAGAATGCTCAAAACACCACTGACCACAAACTGATTCTGATCGCTCTTAAAGCCAAAAATATCTACAAACCACATGGAACAGATAAAGCCAATGGTTCCGAATGTACGTATTGGTGGGAAGTCCTTGATGGTATCCATTCCCGCTTGCGTCAAGGCATTGTAGGCTACCGAATTGCTCAATGCCAAGGTAGGCATGTAAAAAGCCACGCTGAATGAATAAAGAGTGAAGAGTATACCAAACTCAGCATTGCTTCCTTGGCTCACCCCATAGTAGGCTGCCGCAAACATAAACAAGCCGGCCAGCAGGTGACAGTAGCCTAAAAGGCGTTGAGCAGGCACCAAACGGTCAGCCACGATGCCCATCAATGCAGGCATGAAGATGGATACAACACCTTGCATGGCAAAGAATGCACCTATGTTGGAAGCCATTCCGATGTTGGTTAAATAGATTCCCATGCAAGTAAGATAGGAACCCCAAACGGCAAATTCAAGAAAATTCATTGCCGCCAAACGTACTTTTAAGTTCATTTCATGTATTATTTATGTCATACAAAGACAATGCGAGCCGAGCGCAACCAAGCTTGTTTGGAGCTGCCGAGGCGATGCCTGTTTTATGCAAAGACAGTGCGAGCCGAGCGCAACCAAGCTTGTTTGGAGTTGCCGAGGCGATGCCTGTCTTATGCAAAGACAGTGCGAACCGAGTGCAACCAAGCTTGCTTGGAGTTGCCGAGGCGATGCCTGTCTTATGCAAAGGTAAGCTAAATGTGAGAATGCGCAAAATAAAAAAATCTTTTTTTTCGGAATGCCAAACAAGGAAGAAATCCAAGAAAGCACACATTGATTTTCAATAGCAATGACTTTGACCGCCAAACTCAATGAGTTTACCCCTCAATAGCAATGACTTTGACCACCAAACTCAATGCTATTGAAACGGCATAAAAGTATGATAATATGTATGAATTAATCAGGAAAAATTAGGTATAAGTTTAAATTCAAGACATCACCCTATACCTCAAACTTGGAATAGTCATCCAGTTTTAGCAGTGCAGCTACCGAGATGCTCTTATGTTTCCGCATGAATCTGTCGACAACATTCACATAGTCGCTCTTGAAAAATCGCTTACCCAGCACTTTGTTGGCCGTCCACATAATCTTAGCCATGTGCAAATCTTTCTCCACCTGCGTGTTCACGCCGTGATCCTCCATGGGATAGACGCTCAACAGATAGAAAACAATACAGTCGGGCACGATGTATTCGCGTGTCATGGACTGTCGTTGCTGCTCGGAATAATATTTCTTATATACCGAATAGTTTTCTCCCAAATACTTATCCAACGAAATGCCAATCAGCTTGTCGCCCACCACTACACTCTGATTGAGCGCGCCAATTTGCGCATAGACGGTGGGAATTTCAAGCCCCGGCAGCAACTTTTGCAACTTCATGAAGACATTGCTAAGCTCTTTGTTGATGTCATCCATGTCAGCATATTCAGCTTCTGCGTCAGAAATGAGGACCTGCAACAGGGAGTCTTGGTAGAAATTAAGGAATTTTGAATTGATGTACGGTTCGTTCACTTCGCCTAAATCCAACACGTCTTCTATCAACGTGCGAGTTTCCATGGGATAGGTGGTATTCATTTGTTGAAGTGCCGAGAAATCTCCCGTCGTGAGATAACGACTCTCCAGACGATCATAGCGCTGTACTTCTACCAGCATCTTCTGATCTTCTTGATTGTAGGGCTTGAGTTTTAGCTGACAAGCGCTACACAACAGGAGGGCTAAAAATAATAGACTATAATATTGCTTCAAAACGAATACACATTATCCTTATTATGAGCAAAATTAAGCAAAAATATAATAAGTAGCAAATTTTAAACTAAAAAAGATAAATTTAAGCCAAAATTACTTTAATTCCGCTTGGATTTCACTGTATTTTTTCTTTCCTTTGACATAATATTTCCAAAGAATAGAATAAGAGTTCAGTATTTTTTCGTCTTGCACCAACCTGCTGTTTTGAATTTTTTGGCGGTCAAATTCAAATTCATTTCGCCAGCGTTTGAATGCTTTTCTGGCCTTGAACACGGCACGGCAGTCGCCCCAATGACGATCCAGCAACAGCATTTGCAAGGCTGCAAGATAGTCGAGCCACCATCGAACGCGCATAACATGCTTCAAATCTTTGTCATTCAGGTTTTTGTAAAGCATGGTCAAGTTGTTCCTGAAATTCAGGAACGTTTTCATCGGATTGTTCTTGGGCAGCGTTCCTCCTCCCACATGGTACACCTGACTGTCGGGAACACAATAGATATCACGGCCTCGTGAGCGCAAGCGCCAGCACAAATCTATCTCCTCACTATGGGCGAAGAAACGGCCGTCCAACCCTCCGGCCTCCCAATAATCGTGAGAACGAATCATCAAGCACGCTCCCGTTGCCCATGCTATTTTGCAGGGATCATCATATTGGCCATCATCACTTTCTACCGTCTGAAAGATACGGCCACGACAAAACGGATAGCCATATCTGTCAATAAATCCTCCGCTCGCGCCCGCATACTCAAACTGGTCATGGTCGAAAACCGACAACAGCTTGGGTTGACACGCTGCCACCTGAGGATGAGCGTCCATAAACTCAATGAGCGGCGTCAGCCAGTGATGAGTTACTTCAATGTCGGAATTAAGCAATATGTAGTACTCGGCATCGATATGACCTAAAGCCTTGTTGTAGCCTTCGGCAAAACCCCAATTACGATCCAGGGCAATTTGCTTCACCATGGGGTAATGCTGTGACAACCATGACATGGAATCATCGGTCGAAGCATTATCAGCAACAAAGATTTCGGCTTCATCGCGAGAATAATTGATGACTGAAGGGAGGTAGGTTGACAACATCTTGGCTCCATTCCAGTTCAAAATGACAATAGCTACTTTCATATCATTGCTTTTAATGCAGATCGGTCATGATTGAAATCACCCAATTTGACCATTATCAATTGGTTATCAAATTCTTCTTTGGCCAATGCTGCGGGCAATTCCACACGAATGTAGTTACGAGTGAAACCGTGCATGGCTCGGCCGCGATTAGCCTTCTCAAACAGCACCTCAGCCTCCTGCCCCACATACTTGGCATAAAAAGCATGTGTCTTTTCGTCAGACAACTGTAAGAGACGCTTCGAACGCAACTTCTTATCTCGCTCAGAAACGACATACGGAATGGACAGCGCACGGGTGCCGGGACGCTCGGAATAAGGGAAGACGTGTAGCTGTGTGACTTCAAGTGAACGAATGAACTCGTAGCTTTCTTCAAAGTATTCGGGCTTTTCACCTCTGCAACCCACCATGACATCCACACCGATAAAGGCATGCGGCATTACCTCTTTAATATGGTGTATCTTGTCAGCAAACAGCGAGGTGTCGTAATGGCGGTGCATCAATTTAAGCACTTCGTCAGACCCACTTTGCAAAGGGATATGAAAATGAGGCATGAAGGCTCTGGACTGCGCACAATAATCAATCAATTCGTCGGCCATTAAATCGGGTTCCAAGCTGGAAATTCGAAATCGGCGGATGCCTTCCACCTGATCAAGAGCCTTGACAAGGTCCAAAAAAGTCTCATCGGTTCTTTCGCCAAATTCGCCAATATTAACACCCGTGAGCACGATTTCTTTACCCCCTTCTGCCGCAGCCTGCTCGGCCTGCTGAACCAAAGACGCAATGGAAGGATTGCGGGAGAAACCGCGTGCAAAGGGTATGGTGCAATAGGTGCAAAAATAGTTGCACCCATCTTGCACTTTAAGGAAATACCGTGTGCGGTTACCTTTCGAACAAGAGGGTTGGAAGGTTTTGATGTCTTTCGTCTTGACCGATTGGAATGCATGCAAACCATCAGCCACTTCATCCCCCTGCTCACGAAGTGCATTCCTGTGCAACCACGCATCATTGAGATATTGCACCAAGTGGGCTTTCTCATTAGAGCCCAAAACCAGGTCCACACCCGGTATCTTGCTCACTGCTTCTGATTCGAGTTGTGCATAACAACCAGTGACAATGATAAACGCGCCGGGGTTCTCTCGCACCATTCTACGAATGGCTTGCCTGCATTTATGGTCGGCAACTTCGGTGACCGAACAGGTGTTAATGAGGCAGATGTCAGCACGCTCACCTCTGTCAACGGTGCGAACGCCCAATTCTTGGAGCATCTCTCCGAACGTAGACGTTTCTGAAAAATTTAGTTTACAACCCAGTGTATAATAGGAAGCGGTTTTACCTTGAAAAGCACTTGTATCAATCATCTAACCTTATTTAATATGGTATGCAAAATTAAAGAAAAAAGTTCAGATGGCTGTACATGAGCATCCAAATTGTCGATTTCATGCCCTATTTTTGTAAACTCGATAAGAAGTCGCAAACATTTAACATATTTTTAACAATCACAAACAAATGATTATCAGGTAGTTACAGAAAAGTTACAAACAAAAGCAAAAAAAAGACTAAAAAAAAGTATTGGGTAAGGAAAAAAGCCTTACCTTTGCAATGTTTTAATAAACAAATGATTGTTTTACAGATTTAAAAAGCAAAGAAATGAAGAAATTAGTTTTAATGTTCGTAGCTGTAGCAGCTATCTCATTTGCATCTTGTGGTAACAAAACATCTCAGACAGAAGCTGCCGTTGACTCTTTGGAAGCAACCGCTGACTCTGTAGTAGATTCTACAATGGAAGCTGCTGACTCTACAGCTGCTGCTGCTGTTGACTCTGTTACTGGTGCAGTTGACTCTGTAGCTCAGGCTCAGTAATCAATACGAACAAAATTGAGAGAACAACCATCACTCCTCGTGAGTGATGGTTTTCTGTTTGTTTCCTATTTGACCTTTTTGAATTTCACAATGAGGGTTGGGAGCATCAGAGTATCAAAAACGGGTTGGCAAAGAAAGGACAAGCCTTTCTTTGCCAACCCGTTTTTGGTTGCTTAGACGTTCGACGATGTCATCTAAAACTCATCCCAAGCCTTGATGTCAATATCGTCCATCTTTAGAGTACAGAAGGCGGATATGAACGCACTGGCCAACCTACTGTTTGTAATCAGTGGCACATTGAGGTCGATGGCTGCGCGACGAATCATGTAACCATTGGTCAACTCACGCGGTGTAAGGTCTTTCGGAATGTTCACCACCATATCTATTTTATGTTCATGCAACATTGAGAGAGCCTGCGGTTCTTTTCCTTCATCGCTTGGCCAATATACCATAGTATTATCAACACCATTTTCTTGGAGATATTGACTGGTTCCAGCCGTTGCATAAAGTTCGTATCCATGCTGCTTCAACATCTTCGCTGCATCCAGCATTTCAGCCTTCTGCTTAGCGCCACCCGTTGAAAGCAATACAGTATGCTTGGGGATTCGGTGTCCTACACTGAGCATACTTTTCAACAACGCCTGATTGGTATCATCGCCCAAACAACCCACTTCACCAGTAGACGACATATCTACACCCAAGACCGGATCGGCCTTCTGCAAGCGGTTGAACGAGAATTGCGAGGCTTTGATGCCCACATAATCCAAGTCAAACAGGTTTTTCCTGGGTTTTTCAACCGGCACTCCGAGCATAATCTTCGTAGCCAAATCAATGAGATTGAGCTTCAGTACCTTGCTGACGAACGGGAATGAACGTGAGGCGCGCAAGTTACACTCGATGACCAGAATGTCGTTGTCACGAGCCATAAACTGAATGTTGAATGGGCCATTGATGTGTAAGGCACTAACAATCTGGCGACTCACTCGCTTGATGCGACGAACGGTTTCGACATACAGCTTTTGTGGAGGGAACTGAATGGTTGCATCTCCTGAATGAACGCCGGCAAACTCGATGTGTTCAGATATGGCGTAGGCCATGATTTCGCCCTTCATGGCGACAGCATCCATCTCGATTTCCTTGGCATTTTCGATGAACTTGGACACTACAACGGGATGATCCTCACTCACGTTGGCAGCCAACTTCAAGAATCTTTCCAACTCTTCCTTATTAGAGCACACGTTCATGGCAGCGCCTGAAAGGACATAAGACGGGCGAACCAATACCGGGAAGCCTACCCTATCGACAAATTCATTGATGTCGTCCATGGAAGTCAGCGCACTCCACTCTGGCTGGTTGATACCATGTTGCGACAACAGGGAAGAGAATTTAGCACGATCCTCTGCATGATCGATGTCCTTAGCGGCTGTTCCTAAAATGGGAACATGCTGCTCATCGAGTTTCATTGCCAAGTTATTGGGTATCTGGCCACCTGTTGAGACGATGACACCATGCGGCATTTCCAGTTCAACGATATCCATAACACGTTCGAAAGTCAACTCGTCGAAATACAAACGATCGCACATATCGTAGTCGGTCGAAACGGTTTCGGGGTTATAATTGATCATCACCGACCGATAACCTTCACGTCGGATGGTGTTCAACGCCTGTACCCCGCACCAGTCGAACTCAACAGAGCTGCCGATACGGTAAGCACCCGACCCCAGTACGATGATGGACTGTTTGTCTTTCTCAAACGCCACATCATGGGCAACGCCTGCATAAGTCATATACAGATAATTGGTCTGTGCTGGATATTCGGCCGCCAAAGTGTCAATTTGCTTCACCACTGGCAAGATGCCGTATGACTTTCTGAGCCTCCTAACCACGAGCATGGCCTGGTGCATGTTGGCCATTTCGGCCTCAAGACCTACGGCACGCGCAATCTGGAAGTCAGTGAAGCCATAGACTTTGGCCGTACGCAGCAACTCCTTGTCCAAGACATTGATACTGGTACAGCGTTTCAGTGCTTCGTCTATATCGATGATATGCTTGAGTTTCTGCAAGAACCACTTGTCAATCTTGGTCAACTCGTGTATCTGATCAATGGTATATCCCTTGTGCATGGCCTTGGAAATGATGAACACGCGCTTGTCGGTTGGCTCGCGCAAAGCCGCGTCGATGTTCTCAATCTCAAGTTCTTTGTTCTCTACAAAGCCGTGCATCCCTTGTCCAATCATGCGAAGTCCCTTTTGGATAGCCTCTTCAAAGTTGCGTCCAATGGCCATTACTTCTCCGACAGACTTCATGGAAGAGCCCAATTCTTTGTCTACGCCACGGAATTTGGACAAGTCCCAACGTGGAATTTTGCATACCACATAGTCGAGAGCCGGTTCGAAGAAAGCACTGGTGGTCTTGGTAACGGAGTTCTTCAGGTCGAACAAACCGTAACCCATTCCTAACTTTGCCGCCACAAACGCCAAGGGATAGCCCGTGGCCTTGCTGGCCAAAGCGGAGCTACGGCTCAACCTTGCATTCACTTCAATGACGCGGTAGTCTTCGCTTTCAGGGTCAAATGCATACTGAACGTTACACTCTCCAATGATTCCGATGTGTCTAATGATTCTGATAGACAACTCACGCAGCTTGTGATACTCACTATTTGACAAGGTCTGCGAAGGCGCAATGACAATCGACTCACCGGTATGAATGCCAAGCGGGTCGAAGTTTTCCATGTTACATACGGTGACGCAATTGTCATATCGGTCGCGAACCACCTCATATTCTATTTCCTTCCATCCCTTCAAGCTCTTCTCTACGAGAACCTGTGGCGAAAAAGAAAATGACTTTTCAGCCAGTTTGTTCAGTTCTTCCTCATTGTCACAGAATCCACTACCCAGTCCTCCAAGAGCATAAGCGGCACGGATAATCACAGGGTAGCCTAAGCTTTTGGCGGCTTTGCGAGCCTGCTCAATGTTTTCACACGCCTCGCTCTTGATGGTTTTTACGTCAATCTCGCGCAGTTTCTCCACGAAGAGTTCGCGATCCTCCGTATCAATGATGGCCTGAACCGGCGTACCCAGCACGCGCACATGGTATTTTTCGAGGATGCCACTCTTATATAATTCCACACCACAATTCAAGGCTGTTTGCCCGCCAAACGACAACAGAATGCCGTCAGGTTTTTCCTTTTGGATGACACGCTCCACGAAATAGGGCTGAACCGGTAAGAAATAAATCTTGTCGGCCACCCCTTCTGAAGTCTGAACCGTTGCAATATTCGGATTAATCAACACGGTGGAGACGCCTTCTTGACGAAGTGCTTTCAATGCTTGTGAACCGGAATAATCAAATTCACCAGCTTCACCAATCTTCAATGCGCCAGAACCCAGTAGCAGAACTTTCTTTATATTTTCGTCTTTCATAGTTTTCTCTTACTTTAATGTGTCAATGAATTTATCGAATATGAACGAGGTGTCAACCGGTCCCGAACATGCTTCTGGATGAAACTGAGATGAGAACCAAGGATTGTTTTTATGGCGAATGCCTTCATTGCTCCCGTCGTTCATGTTAACGAACAGCTCTTCCCAGTCGGTTTCTAACGTCTTTGCGTCAACGGCATATCCATGATTCTGACTCGTGACGTAGCATTTATTGGTTCCAACTTGCCGCACTGGCTGGTTATGTGAACGATGACCGTACTTCAGTTTATAGATGGTGGCACCGCCTGCCTTTGCCAACAATTGATTACCCATGCAAATACCGCAAATCGGTTTTCGTGATCTACTAATCTGTTTGCGGATGATATTCACCGACTCTTCACACATGTCGGGGTCACCAGGCCCATTGGCTAAGAACAAACCATCGAACTCCATGTCTGTATAATCATAGTTCCAAGGAACGCGAATCACTTCGACGCCACGATTTAATAGACTTCGAATGATGTTTGCCTTGACGCCACAATCAACCAGCACGACCTTCTTGCCTGCACCTTCATTGTAACGAATGATCTCCTTGCAGCTCACCCGGTCAACGAAATTCACGCCGGCATAATCAGCTTCGGGAATGAGTTCGGGATTTTCATCAAACAAAATCTTTCCCATCATGACACCATTCTCTCGCAACACCTTGGTCAATTCACGTGTGTCTATGCCAGTGATGCCCGTCACTTTCTCACGTTTCAGCCATTCAGAAAGGCTTTCTACCGCATTCCAATGGCTGTAGTAATCGCTGTAATCGGATACAATCAGAGCGGAAGCATGTATTCGCTCACTTTCCATAAAAGAAGGAATGCCATTTTCCTCCATGGTAAATGGAGGCACTCCGTAGTTGCCCACCAAAGGAAATGTAAGTGTCAACAATTGCCCTTCGTACGATGGATCGGTCAGACTCTCTGGATAGCCCATCATGGCTGTATTGAAAACCACTTCTCCAGCCACAGGTGCATCGTACCCAAAAGATTTTCCGTGGAAACGAGTTCCATCAGATAATACAAGCGTCACATTCTTCATTATATCAATTGTTTAATCATGATTGTTTATATTCTTTCTCATAGTAATCAATGAAAGCCTGATTACAGAGCTTCATGCCATTGGGTGTTGGGTACAAACCAGTAAAGTACCAGTCTCCGCGATGATTAGGAATGGCTTGATGCAGACCGTCAATGGACTGGAACACCAACTCTATCGGAGTGGTGACATCTTTTGGACGGAGCATTTCAACGATTTTCTCATTAATCTCTTCCACCGTAAATGGCTCATAAATGTCGCGAACACAATTTCGCATCTCTTCCACAGGCTTCTTTAGTTCATCCAAACATGCGGCGTAAACGTCACCAATCGTATCTTCCTTACCCTGATCCTTCAGCAACTTGATGGCTGCGCGGAAAACACAAAACTCCTGCAAACTCGACATGTCTATTCCATAATAGTCGGGATAACGTATCTGGGGTGCGCTGGAAACGATGATGATTTTCTTAGGATGAAGACGATCGAGAATGTGCAGAATGCTCTCTTTCAATGTCGTTCCACGAACGATACTGTCATCAATAATCACCAGATTGTCTTGATAAGCCACCAAACTCTCGTATGTAATGTCATAAACATGTGAAGCCAAATCGTTACGCGAATTGCCTTCGGTGATAAACGTGCGCAGTTTAATGTCTTTCCACGCCACCTTCTCCGAACGAACCGATTCTGACAATATGTCCTCCAATTCTGTAGCTGTAGGCACATGTCCCAAGGATTGTATCGTCTGGATTTTCTTCTGATGAACATGCTGCTTGAAGCCTTGCAACAAACCATAGAACGCAACTTCCGCCGTATTAGGGATGAACGAGAAGACCGTGTGCGCCGTATCGTTATCGATAGCCTTTAAAACGGCCGGCGTCAAGAGTTCTCCCAGTTTCTTGCGTTCTTTGTAAATGTCACGGTCAGAACCTCGACTGAAATAGATTCGTTCGAACGAACATGGTGAATTGCCGCGTTGTTCCAATATCTGTTCGATACTACACTCGCCGTTACGTTTAACTAGCAGTGCCTGCCCGGGTTGCAATTCGCAGATGTCATCGCACTCCAAATCGAAGGTTGTCTGCAAAACTGGACGCTCACTGGCCAGCACCACTACCTCGTCGTTTTTATAATAAAAGGCTGGTCTAATGCCCCACGGATCGCGCATGGAGAACATTTCACCCGACCCAGTGATGCCACACACAACGTATCCGCCATCAAAATCTTGCATGGTCGTCTTCAACACATTGCTCATCTGCACATGGTCTTCGATGTAATGGGTGATGTCCATATTCTCCAATCCTAGCGATTTGGCGTTCACATAATTGCGTTCTACCTCACGGTCCAGTCGATGCCCCATAAATTCGAGCATCAGGTAGCTGTCGCTGTTGATGCGGGGACACTGTCCCTGTTGTATCAACTTTTGGAAGATTTCTTCTACATTTGTCATGTTGAAGTTGCCGCACAAACAAAGATTCTTGGCTCTCCAATTGTTTCGTCGCATGAAAGGATGAACATACGACAATCCTTTCTTCCCCGTTGTAGAGTAACGCAGGTGCCCCATGTACAACTCTCCGGCAAAGGGTAGTTTCTTTCTCACATACTCGATGTCTGTCATGTTCGCGGGTGATTCTTCTTTAAACACTTTCCTAACATGACCAAATATCTCTGGAATGGCATTCTTACCTTCCGCCCGCTCTCTGAACATGTGTTCAGAACCAGGTTCCGAACCAAGTTTGATGCATGCCATGCCGGCACCTTCCTGCCCACGGTTATGCTGTTTTTCCATCATCAGGTACAACTTGTTAAGCGCATATTGCCAGGTACCATATTTATCTTGGTAATATTTTAAAGGTTTCAACAGGCGAATCATCGCCACTCCACATTCATGCTTTAACGGTTCCATATCATTATCTTCTTATCTGCTAATTGTTGTGTCAAGCTGGCTCACAAAATAAAAAAATGAAGAATATCACAACATCATATCATGGTATTCTTCATTTTTATTCTGAAAAGTCATTATCCGTCTTCTCTTAATTTCTCAAAATGTTTACTAACAAAGAAGAAATCGACGTCACGATACCAATGAACGAAAACCACAAAGTGGTTGACGGACCAATACCGGCGTTCTTTGACTTCACGCTATTTGGCTGTACATATATAATATCATTTTGTTGCAGATAATAATAGGGCGAGTTAATCAAGTTTGCATCGTTCATGTTGAGCCGAACCATCTTTTTCTGTCCTGTCTCATCTTCACGAATCAGCATGATGTTATCTCGTTTGCCATACACCGTCAAGTCACCAGCCTGAGCCAACGCCTCCACGATGCTCATCTTTTCGGTAGTTACCGGAAACACTCCCGGGCTGTTTACTTCCCCTGTGACCGTTACACGATAGCTTGACATTCGCACCGTGACGATTGGATTCTCTGTAGCGGCCATGTAAGGCAGCAGCTTTCCTCGAATCATGTCCTGACACTGCGATTTGGTCATACCCTGAACGTGGATGTGTCCGATGACGGGGAAATTGATATTTCCATCATTGTCAACGAGATATCCTTGAAGATTACCACCACCGTTCGACAACTGGCCTGATGCTCCCACCGTGTTCCCTACAGACAGGTTGAAAGGAGCCGCTGCTGCGGGATCTGTTGTACTCACCGTAATGGTCAGCATGTCTTTTGGCATAATCTTGGCATCGTAGAGACCTTTAGATCCAGCCAAACTAATCTCATCGATATTCTGAAAATACGGTACTTCTTTACCGCTTGAGCAACTTCCCAGCAGCACAACCATCGTCAATACGACAATTGGTAAAAAGAATTTCTTCATAAGATTGTATCTTTGCTTGTAAACAACCGCAAAAATAATCTTATTTTTTGATACTGACAAATTATTCTATCATTAATTGTTGAAAACATTTTAAGAGGGAAAAATGCACACGCAGGATGTGTGGCAAGACGATTGTTCAACTCGTTTTTTTATGAAACATGATGTCAATTATCAAAAAAATATAGTAGTTTTGCACATTAATTAACAAATCATGATATTAACATCTAAATTATGAAAAAAGAAACTCTCTTGGCATTGGCAGCCGCAATGGCCATTTCTGCTCATGCGCAAGTAAAATTGCCTACATGGCTTAACAACGTGAAACTTTCCGGTTATGGAATGACACAGTATAAATATAGTTCACAGAAGGATGCCGAATCAAACACTTTCAACATCCGTATGGTTCGACTGTCACTTGACGGTAGAATCGCGAACGATTTTTATTGGAAGACCCAAATACAGTTCAACGGCAATACAACCAATCTTGGAAGCAGTCCACGCATCGTCGACGCTTTCGCAGAATGGCAGAAGACTGACTATCTAAGAATCAAGATGGGACAGTTCAAGCGACCCTTTAGCTTTGAGAATCCCATGCACCCCATGGAGCAAGGCTTCATGAGCTATGCGCAAACCATACTCAAGCTGACTGGTTTTAACGACCGTGCGGGAGGTCATGCATCCAACGGCCGCGACATCGGACTGCAGTTGCAGGGTGATTTCTTGAGCAACAGCCAAGGACGCAAGCTGTTGCACTACCAAGTAGGCGTGTTCAACGGACAGGGAATCAACGTGAAGGATGTGGATCAGAAGAAAGACATCATTGGCGGTCTGTGGGTAATGCCCGTCAAAGGCATGAGGATTGGCGCTTTCGGTTGGACCGGTACTTATGCCCGGAAGGGCACGTGGAACGTGGTTGACGAACAGCACAACCCCATAACAACCACCGACGCCAGTGGCAAGACCGTAAACCAAACGCAATCGGGCGTACGCTCTTTGAGACAAAACCGTTATGCCTTCTCTGCCGAATATCTTGTCAACGACTGGACATTCCGCTCTGAATATATTCATTCTACAGGTTTGAGTTTTACACAAACCTACCAAAATCCATCCAATGCCACCAATGCTAACATTAATTATAAGGCAGGTGACAAGGCCGATGGTGCCTACGCACTGGTGATGGCTCCAATCATCAAATCTAAATTGCGGGTAAAAGCGCGTTATGACATGTACCGCCCAACAGGAGAATGGAACCAGTCGAAGACACAATATGAAATTGGATGCAACTATTCGTTCACCAAAAACATGTTGATTAGTGCCGAATACGCCTACACCAACGACCGCTCTTTGGCTGACGGAAACCACAATTACTCTGTCATAGACGTACAAGTGGACTACAGATTCTAAACACACAGGTAATAAACCTGTATATCAAGGAGTTACAAACACATAGAGATTGGCAGTCAAACCCATTGAGTTTGGCTGCCAATCTCTTTGACTTTGGACACCAAAGTCATGTGAATTGCTATGGATGTATAGCCACTACCATTTTACAACACAAATCTATCACTCAAAAGGTAGCATTTTAAAGCGGCTGAACGTGATGAAACATAGTACTATCCTCGTGTGGAATTCATGCTTCGGCACTCACAATAGTTTATATTCACACAGAGAACCAGCCAGCCAGTTTGGCCTTCAACTTTTCCCAAAGATTGGTTTTTCTACGCAGAATTTGCAGGGATATAATGAGGCTGACGGTGGTTAGAAAGGCGCCAACCATCCAATATACCCATGGATTGTTCACCGTGGTCAGGAAAAAAGCAAGTAGTCCGATGGGTATTTGGATGAGCGCATATCGAACAACCGATGAAGAAACCTGATATTGGTAGGTATGATGCATGAAAAAGAATAGTAAACAAAAGTCGAAAACGGCCGTCAAGGTAATGGCCACGCCTGTTCCAAAGAGTCCGAATAGCCGATAACCATAAATCACGGCTACGACCAACACCACATTGTACAGCCCCTCCATGAGCAGATAGAGCCTTGAGTTACCTTTAGCCAACGGGATGTAGGCAATGGGCAACTTGATGGCCCTCATGTACATAGCCAACAAGGTAACCTGAACCATGGTTTGTATCGACATGAATTCGCTGCTGTACAGCAACGGCAGAAGAATGGGCGTGCACACGATAAAGGCCACCAGCATGGGGGCAACCAGCAACAAGGACACCTCTATCTGGTTGTTGACAACCTTGCTCAGAGCGGCACCATTGGCCTTGATGGCAGACAACCGAGGAAAATAATCGGTCTCCATGGAAGAAAAAACGATGCCGGCATAGGTCATTGTCATCATGTAGCCGGCATTATACAGGCCCACGGTGCCCATCGATCCCGCTATGTTGAGATAACGGCGAATCAAGAGGTCAGCGCCACTGCCAATTACGCCAGTCAACACAAAGGCGATACCCAAGCGTATCATTCCCAAGCCTTCTGACATCAAAGCCGTGTTAAACGAGATGCGGAAGGGATAGAGATGGTTGCTATAATGAAGCGTGAGGAGCATCTGGATGAGCGCCATGACGATGAGCGAAGGGATGATGGCCGTTTCTCCCCATATATAATACATGGGGATGGAGGTGATTAATGCGCCCACTACATGATAAACAGAGATTTTAGCTAAGGCACTCAGCTTTCTCACTGCTTTCAGTATAGCCAGTTCAACCCGAGTGATGGCGGCCATTCCGATGATGACGGACAACAGAGCAAAATGCAGTGAATGGTCGCCCCAGTCAAAAATCCATCGATCCAACACGGGACTTAGGGCGACACATGCGAACATACCCAGCAAGGATGTGAAGACGCCCCAAGCCCGAACCACAGAGATTTGGTGCTGAATGGCAGCCCGATCACCGGTTTCGTAACAGGCAGACAACTCTCTGACCGCACTCATGCCCAAGCCAAAATTGGTAGAATCGGACACCAACTTGATGGTGGAGTTGAATAAGGACATGAGCCCCATGCCATCTGGCCCCAGGATGAGTGCGATAAGTTTGTTGCGGATGATGCTGATCAAGACTATAAAGCCTTCTACACCACCAAACAAACTGGTATACTTTAAAATATGCGTATAGCTGTTGTTACGTCGTTCCACAGTCATCAGTGTTTAAACGACGTCTAGGAACATTTATTACTTTCGCCGACAAATATTTAACATAAAAGAATTATCGCAGCAAATGCGTAAGGTATGAAGAAAACCATTATCTTTGCATAAGACAGGCTTCGCCTTAGCAAAGTAAGTAAACTTTCTATGCCTTCGGCTTGCACTGTCTTTGCATAAAATAGGAATCGCCTCAATATAGAAAGTAAACTTTCTCTATGTTCGACTCGCACTATTTTTGCATAAAATGGGTCAGTCGTAAAACCCAGTTGCAACCCTCCCTCTCATACACATAATTTCATAGGTATTTGTTATCTTTGCATCATGAAGACCGAGCAATTGTTGCGTTGTATCTTTCCAGAGATACTCGCAGATTAT